>Ga0214921_10000700_pt1 | contig 60417 bp, 55 predicted proteins | sample LL1505_MetaG_FD_177992 | JGI IMG/M metagenome (GOLD analysis project Ga0214921, IMG submission 177992) | Freshwater microbial communities from Lake Lanier, Atlanta, Georgia, United States - LL-1505 | ecosystem: Environmental > Aquatic > Freshwater > Lake | place: USA: Georgia | collected...
TTGTATCCCGTAACCCAAGCTGTCTCTAAACAGCTCATGCCAGTGTATGACAAACCGATGGTGTATTACCCCTTAACGACATTAATGCTGGCAGGCATTCGAGATATCTTGCTTATCTCAACACCGCGTGACACGCCACGCTTTATGGAGTTACTCGGTGATGGGTCCCAGTGGGGGTTAAATTTAGAGTACCGCGTACAACCCTCACCCGATGGATTGGCGCAAGCCTTTATCTTAGGGAAGCCCTTTGTTGGTAATAAGCCAAGCGCATTGGTTCTGGGCGATAATATTTTTTATGGTCATGAACTGGTAGAGCAATTGCAAAGCGCAAATGATCGAACTACCGGCGCAACCGTATTTGCGTATCACGTAAATGAACCTGAGCGCTATGGCGTAGTGGAGTTTGACAAAGACTATAAGGCGCTCTCGATTGAAGAAAAACCCTCAAAACCTCGCAGTAGCTTCGCAGTAACGGGTCTTTATTTTTACGACAATCAGGTGTGCGATATTGCGGCATCGATTAAACCCAGTGCCCGAGGTGAGCTCGAGATTACCGAAGTCAATCGGATTTATCTAGAAAAGAATGCTCTCAGCGTTGTGATCATGGGCCGCGGCCTTGCATGGCTTGATACCGGCACACACGATTCACTTCTGGATGCAGCGGGTTTTATTGCTACCTTGCAAAAGCGCCAGGGGTTGATGGTGGCCTGCCCTGAAGAGATCGCTTATCGTCATGGCTGGATTAGTGCCGAGGCTGTTCAAAAAGTGGCAAGCCAATTAAGTAAAAATAGTTATGGGCAGTATTTAACAAAAATACTTAATGAACTCAATCCCAGCCCAAAACCCATTAGCCTCTCTACTAAAAAGTAAAGTAATGACAGTCGATTCCAATCCTAAATTGCGGGTCACGCCAACCACTATTCCCGAAGTTCTGATTGTGGAGCCCAAGGTCTTTGGTGATGACCGGGGCTGGTTTACCGAATCCTTTAATACCTATGATTTTGCTAAGGCAACGAATCTCAATATCGAGTTTGTGCAAGACAACCATTCTTTCTCGCGGCAGTGGACCTTGCGCGGGATGCATTATCAGATCAAACAAACTCAAGGTAAATTGGTGCGAGTCACAGCGGGCTCGGTATTTGATGCAGTGGTCGACTTGAGGAAAGATTCTGCTACCTTTGGTAAGTGGGTCGGTGAGATTCTCAGTGCTGAAAACTACAAACAGCTGTGGGTACCCCCCGGTTTTGCCCACGGTTTTTTGGTGTTATCGGAAACTGCCGAATTTTTATACAAAACCACCGATTACTTCGATCCTCAAAGCGAAGCCTGCCTTTCCTGGTGTGATCCAGTAGTCAACATTGATTGGCCCATTCCGCTGGGTAAGCAAGCTTTGCTGAACGCCAAAGACGCTGCAGGACTTGCCTGGGCTCAGACGCCGAAGTTCTAATCTCCTCATGGCGGTGAGTAGCCTGCTGAGATGGGCGGCAAACAATACGATAATGTGGGCATGACCAGTCAACATCAAACCCTTGCTTCGGAACTATGGCATGCAATGCAAATAGCGCAAGCAACTCAATCACCAAAAATTCTATTGGTGAAGCTATCTTCCTTGGGTGATGTTCTGCATAACTTACCCATCGTCTGGGATTTACGTAAACGCCTACCCCATGCCCAAATCGATTGGATTGTGGAAGAGGCCTATGTGCATTTACTGGAGCCCTTGAAAACAACCGAAACATTCAGAGGCATTGATCACATTATTCCGGTGGCCTTTCGCCGTTGGCGCAAGAATCTGTTTAGCCCTCAAACTTGGCGTGAGTTCTTTGCCATGCGCAAAGCATTACAGGCAACCACTTACGATATGCTGCTGGAGACTCAGGGTTTACTGAAATCTGCTTTAGTGTGCGCACTGGCTAAAAAATTGGACAAATCAGTTGTGGCTGGTCTAGGTAATGCGACAGAGCATTCTGGTTACGAGCCCATGGCCAGAATGTTTTATACCGAATCGGTTCATGTGCCCGTGAAGTGCCATGCCATTGATCGTTCCCGCTGGGTGATGTGCTCGGCCTTTGATTGGCCGCTATTGAATCGCAACGAGGAGCCCCCGCGTTTTTACCCCCAGCCGTTTGTGCAGCAACTGCCTCCACTGTTATTTGAGGGTCTTAAGAAAAAGGAACAGGGTAGTGCAGTGCCTTATGTGGCCTGCTTTCATTCAACAGCAAGGGCAGCCAAGCGTTGGCCCAGTGAGAACTGGGTGGAGCTAGGAAAAGAATTGGCCCACCAAGGCTATCAAGTGATTCTGCCTTGGGGTAGTGAAGCTGAGATGAAAGTTAGCGCCCGCATTGCAAGCCAAATTCCGGGGGCGATAGTACCCAGAGCCTTTTCGATTGAGGAAGTCTATTCCTTAGTAGCGCATGCCGCTCTTACAATTGGTGTAGATACGGGTTTAACCCATTTATCGGCGGTATTTGGTAAGCCCACGGTAGAAATCTATTGCGATTCCCCGAGGTGGAAGACCGAAGGCTACTGGACTACGGCGATTGCCAATGTGGGGGATATTAAAACAGTACCTTTAGTTGATGAGGTGATACTGGCTGCGCAAGCGGTTTTAGTGGTGCAATTAGCTGGGCAGTAAAAGCAGTTCAATTGAGTATCCACTAAGTTTGTATTTACTAACAATATACGTTTTAAGTCGACTTTATCTAGCTGAAGCTGGGCTAAGGCATATAAAATAAAGCCTTCTTTATAAAAAACATGAACGCTTTATTTCCCCTTTAGTTAATGACTACATTTCTTCCTGTAATTTTGTGTGGTGGCTCCGGCACTAGGCTGTGGCCTTTATCTCGAGCAGGTTTTCCGAAGCAGTTCCTGGTGCTCTCCGGAAATGATCAAAAGACGAGTTTGTTTCAGGAGGCAGTAGGGCGACTCAATCAATTGGCTCCCCCATTTATATCGCTTGGCAATACCGTGATTGTGACCAATGAAGACCATAGATTCTTGGTGCTGGATCAATTGCGTGAAATGGAAAGCATCAAGGCGACTTTACTCTTGGAGCCCGCTGGCCGAAATACGGCCCCAGCACTGACTTTGGCAGCACTCTATGCATCAGAAAGTAGCCTAGAAAAAACCCATGATCCTATTTTGGTCATTACTCCAGCAGACCAAGCCATACAAAATGCAGAGGTGTTTACAAACGCTTTACAGCAATGCATCGCTGCTGTTACGGGCGATACCAGTAAAAAAACTATTGCCATTTTAGGCATTAGGCCAACCTCACCCGAGACGGGTTATGGCTACATAAAGCGTTCCGCCAGTAAAGGCAGTTTTGCTGAATACACGGTCGAGCAGTTTGCCGAAAAGCCGAATTTGGAAACAGCAAAAGCCTATCTAGAAGATGGCAATTATTTCTGGAATAGCGGTATGTTTGTACTACGCGCCAGTACCTGGCTTGCTGCTTTGCAGGAATGTCGTCCGGACATTTTGGCTGCTACTCAAAACGCCTGGGATAAAAAGACCGAAGATCAGGCAGACGATACGCCGTTTGTAAGGCCCAATGCAACGTTGTTCAACAGCATTCCCAATGAGTCAATTGACTATGCTGTGATTGAAAAATGCCCTGGCAGTCAATATCACGTCAAGATGGTGGAGCTGGATGCGGGCTGGAATGATTTGGGCGCTTGGAATAAGGTCTGGCAAGTGGGCAATAAAGATGCTGATGGTAATGTCACTAGTGGCGATGTTCTATTGAGCAATTCAACAAATTCACTAGTGCATGCTAGCAGCCGTTTAGTCAGCACGGTTGGTCTTAATAACGTGATTGTGGTTGAGACGGCGGATGCGGTCTTGGTGGCGGACCGCAACCAGAGTCAAGACGTCAAACACATTGTTCAGCAGCTAGAGAGCCAAAATCGCGAAGAGAAAAATTTACACCGTAAAGTAGCCCGTCCTTGGGGTTGGTACGACAGTGTAGATGAGGGAGAGCGATTCAAGGTAAAGCGTATTCAGGTCAAGCCAGGCGCCAGCCTATCACTGCAGATGCACCACCACCGGGCCGAGCATTGGATTGTGGTGAAAGGGACTGCCGAGATTACCAATGGCGATCAAGTTATTCTCCTGACCGAAAACCAAAGTACCTATATTCCGCAAGGCCAAACCCACCGCTTAGCCAATCCCGGCAAGACTCCATTGGAAATCATTGAGGTGCAATCGGGAGGCTATCTTGGGGAAGACGACATTGTGCGTTTTGAAGACCCCTATGGAAGAAAATAAGGGCGACTCCATGATCAAGAAAACAGCCCTTATTTGCGGCGTCAGTTGACATAATGGTAGTTATTTAGCAGCGCTTTTACCCAAGAAAGGCTATGCCGTTTTTGGTACTTCACGCGACGCGCAAGGCTTATCTTTTTTGAACATTCGAAAATTAGGCATTCAAGATCAAATTACCTTTCTATCGATGGTGCCGGAATACTTTCGAAGTGATTTAGTTACCCTGCGTAAAAGTAATCCAGATGAAATTTATTATTTGGCTCACCAATCCTCTGTGGGCCTATTCTTTAAACAGCCGGCCAAGACCATACGGCATTGGGAGCCTGCTGAATCAAGGAGGCTCCATGCAAGTAAGCTTTTATATTCAAAATCATAAACTTAAAATTTGGTAATTTGATAATTCTATCCCTAATTTAAGTGTAAATTTAAATTGTTTATTTAAAATATAGGCTCATATGACTACTAGTGATGATTGGTGGAAGCCAGAAAACCTCAAAGCAAAAGAAATAGAATTTCGAGAAATAGCCGACAGTACCAAATTAAATGTCGGAAATGATTTTGGGTCATATCGAAAGGTTTTGCTAACAGGAGAAATAAAAGGATCTCTATTAGGTCTCCATAATGAACTAAACCCCCTAAGGAAAATTAGGGCTGTTGATAAACTATTAAAAAATATAAAACCAAAAAATATTCTTGATGCAGGATGTGGGATGGGATTTACAACCGCAGCACTTGCTGACTTTTATATAAATGCGAGGGTATTGGGAGTTGATGTATCTAATGATGCCATTCAATACTCAACCCTTCATCATAAGCAAGCTAATTTTTTATCTATAGCCTTGTCACCCAGCTCCGAAAAAATTGGAATTTTTGATTTAATTTATTGCTTCGAATTTTATCCATTTACTCGAACTAGTGATTACAAAATTCAAGCTGAATTTATTGACTATTTTTCAAAACAATTGACTCCACAAGGGAAAATTGTTATTTATCAATTGTGGGAAAACCCTTTATCTTTATCTTCTGTGATAGAGAAAGTCATAACAAGCCTTCCACACTTAAAATTTTCAATATATACAATCCCAAATCCAAGGCTAACTCAATATCTTTCAGAATCCACCGCTTTGATTTTTGGTCTCTTTATAGAAAAAATATTAGGTCGAAAATTACAGAAAACTGTAGTATTAATCGAGCTAAGGCGAGTGCTACCAACCCTTGAGGGATCCGTATAGCTTGGTGCCGACAACCAGTGGACCGCTCAGGCAAACGTTCTCAGATGAGGGATTATCCCAACTTCTGCTTGAAGTGGGACATAAGAAACCTGTTTTCCGGTAAATCGGGATTTTTGCTCCTATTTTTTCATCTTTAGAGTGCTTAAAAGCGACCATACTCTAGTTTTGAGACGTAGTGCTTTTTTTGGATGGGGTAAAGGTATGACAGTTAGTTTACAGGTTCTAACTTTATTAGATATTAATTTATAGCGTGAGTTGGATTCAACTACGAGGTTTAACTTTGATAAACGCCTATTGGCTAAGAATGTTTAGCATCCAAAGCTTCTAAGCCTCAGAGTCACATTAGCTATCACCTATCAAAACTTTAGCCGAACTTAACGATATCAGATTCACGTGCTTATGAAGGACAGAAAAAACCCAAAGCCAAATAGCCCAGATCATGGATCGACATAATTCGACCATTAGCCGAGAGCTGGCTCCTATTGCCGGCAATCGGGTAACCCCCTAGGCAAGCCTGCCTACTTCCCAGGAGCGCTCCGTAGGCTCTCGTAATGAAGTTCGAATCAGCTAGCAGGTTGGGATCTTGCAGTCTACCACTTGGAGTAATAGTGGAGCCCGTTCCAAATTGCCAATAAGGTCATCGGTATTAGCCATGAGACCCTTACCGCCATGTATATGCCGATAAAGACTCTGGCGTAAGACTTTGTTGGCGACTACGTTGCCAAAAAAGCGGAAGAAAAGCTATGCGAGTATCCGTGACCGTAGAGGTCAAATCGTCGGCAGAAGACCAATCAGTGAGGACCGATTAGTGAGCGCCTTTCCCGCATTGAGATTCGAATTCAAGTCAGCCACAGGGAGGGGTTACCGCGATTGGCGCAGCCCATAAAGAATCCATGGTGCCTTAGTAAGGCGCAGGAGTGGGTATGCCACCCTTGCCAAGGTCAAGAACAAAAGGTCGGATTTAGTCAGCAGTTCCATCCAGACCAAACCAAAGTCCTTGGCCCCACTCACTAAAACCATGACTTTTGATAACGGGTAGGAGTTTGCTGAGCATACTGGGGTGGATGTACTGGACCACTTCAATCAACGATGTACTTTGCTTATTCGTTTACCAGTCGGCTAAGAGTCAAATCAAAACTTCAATGGCTTTCTTTAAAAAAAATCCCCAAGAAAAGACATCTATCCACCGCGACTGACTGAAGTATTTATGAGCCCTTTAATATGTGTTGCAATTCGTGTTTGAATCTACATGATATATTAACAAATTATAGAAAAATTAGAATGATCATTCTTACAAACTAGGCCGAATCTAATTAATGAGCCTCAATAATTCCATTTTTATTCTTTTGAAGCGCCTTTGGATCCATATTACTCGGCGCCGCCGCCTACAATTTGCATTCTTATTGTTTTTAATGGTACTTTCAACATTTGCCGAGATGTTAAGCATTGGCGCAGTTATGCCGTTTCTTAGTGTATTGACTAACCCCCAATATTTATTTGAAGTTGAATTCTTTAAACCAATGCTTCTGATTTTGGATTTATCGGATCCAACGCAGTTGCTAGTACCAATTACTATAGCTTTTTGTATTGCCGCTCTTTTGGCTGGAATTATGAGGTTGCTTTTACTTTGGGTAAGTACAAGATTATCATTTTCAACCGGGGCTGATTTAAGTTTGGATATGTATAAGCGTACTCTATATCAGCCATATAGAATCCACTGTAAAAGGAGCAGTAGTGAAGTAATTGATGGTATCTCGATCAAAGCTAATGGCGTTATATATAACACCATTATGCCAGTATTAATGCTTATTAGCTCTATTATTCTTTTAATATCAATACTTGCTTTTTTATTAATACTAGAGCCTGCAATTGCAATAAAAGTGTTTTGTGGTCTTGGACTCATCTACATGCTAATTGTAAAAATTACTCGCAAGCATATATTATCTAATAGTAATTTAATTGCATGCTCTACAACAAAAGTCATAAAATCTTTGCAGGAGGGGCTGGGCGGTATTCGCGATATACTAATCGATAACAGCCAATCTGTTTATTGCAAAATTTATCGTGATGCTGATACTAGCTTGCGCCATGCTCAAGCAAGTAGTTTATTTATTGCTTTAAGTCCGCGTTATGGCATAGAAGCATTAGGTATAGTTTTAATAGCTGGATTAGCGTTTTCAATTGCACAAAAAGATGGGGGCATCTCTGCCGCCGTTCCGATTTTGGGAGCGTTGGCATTAGGTGGTCAAAGATTGCTTCCGGTAATACAGCAAGCCTATGGGTCTTGGGTACAAATAAATAGCGGCCGTACTTCGTTGAAGGATGCTCTGGATTTACTTGATCAGCCGCTCCCCTTTGCTAACAATCTGCCTTCGGAACCAATTCCTTTTAGCAAAAGTATAGCGCTTAGAAAAGTCAGTTTTTTTTATGAAAAAGGCCCTTACATTCTAAAAGATATTAATCTCATTATTGAAAAAGGTAGCAGGGTTGGCTTTATTGGCGCGACCGGAAGCGGCAAAAGCACCCTGCTTGATATTATTTTGGGGCTACTTCAGCCTACAACCGGAGCATTAGAAATCGATGATCAACCTATTACCTTAGAAAATCATCGATCTTGGCAGGCCCATATTGCCCACGTACCGCAAGCGATTTTTTTAGCCGATAGCTCTATCAAAGAAAATATTGCATTCGGCGTGCCCCAGAATCAAATTGATTTTGCACGAGTCAAATGGGCTGCTAGGCAAGCTCAAATTTTGGAGAGCATAGAAAGTTGGCCAAACCAATACAACACTTTTGTTGGTGAGCGAGGAATACGGCTTTCTGGTGGTCAAAGGCAGCGTATTGGCATCGCACGAGCATTATATAAGCAGGCAAACGTTATTATCTTTGATGAAGCAACAAGCTCGCTGGATAATCAAACCGAACAAAGTGTCATGGAAGCAATCTCAGGGCTTAGCAAAGAGTTAACTCTGTTGATTGTCGCGCATCGTCTAACAACTCTGAAGGGATGCAATCAAATTGTTGAGTTGCATAATGGCGAAATAAGGCGCATTGGAAGCTATGCAGAAATTGTCAATTAATCCATGATTTAGCGTTTCAATAATAAGGGCATTCAGAATATGTTGAGAGATTCATCAATGTTAATTACTGGGGGTACGGGCTCTTTTGGGCAAGCCTTTGTTCCGCTCACGCTGACCAAATTTAATCCCCGTCGACTGGTAATTTATTCGCGAGACGAAATGAAACAGTGGGAAATGGCTAAACTCTATGGCGATGATAAAAGAGTACGTTTTTTTATTGGAGATGTCCGAGATAAAGATCGTTTGCATCGAGCTTTGGATGGTATCGATTTTGTTGTGCATGCAGCAGCCACTAAGATTGTGCCGATAGCCGAATATAATCCTTTTGAGTGCGTGAAAACCAACGTTATAGGTGCTATGAATTTAATCGACGCCTGTATTGATCGTAATGTTAAGCGGGCTGTGGCTTTATCTACTGATAAAGCAAGTGCGCCCGCTAATCTATATGGTGCTACTAAGCTTGCTGCAGACAAGCTTTTTGTTGCAGGCAATTCTTATTCTGGGAATACGCGCACTCGATTTAGCGTAGTTCGTTATGGAAATGTCATGGGCTCACGCGGATCTGTGATCCCATTCTTTTCTCGGATTGGTGAAAATGATGAATTGCCCATTACTGATGAGCGAATGACGCGATTTATGATTAGCCTAGAGCAGGGTGTTGATCTTGTTTGGCAGGCGTTTGAGACTATGATTGGGGGTGAAATTTATGTTAAGAAAATCCCATCCATGAGGGTTATAGATATTGCTAGGGCTATTAGGCCTCAAGCAATACACAAAGTTGTTGGTATACGGCCAGGTGAAAAGCTGCATGAGCAAATGATTGGCATTGAGGACGCGCTTCATACTTATGAATACCCCGAGTATTTTAAGATTCTTCCCGCAATTCATGGTTGGAGTGATGATCCGGAACGCATTGGAGTAGGCTTGAAAGTTGACCCTAACTTCACTTACACTTCGGATAATAATAAAGAGTGGATGTCGATTGAGTCTCTCAAAAAATGGTGCGACATTAACGCGGATAAGATTGGATTATTCTAGCAACGTGATTCCCTATGGACGTCAGGACATAACTCAAGCTGATATTGATTCAGTTGTTAGTGTTTTGCGGTCTGATTTTTTAACTCAAGGATCTGCGGTGCCGGCTTTCGAGAGAGCGGTTGCGCAGTATTGTGGCGTAAAGAATGGGGTTGCGGTGAGTAGCGCAACTAGCGCATTGCATCTTGCTTGTATTGCACTTGAGCTTGGACCGGGTGACTGGTTGTGGACTAGTCCGAATTCATTCGTAGCTAGCGCTAACTGTGCAAAATATTGCGGTGCAAAAGTAGATTTTGTAGATATCGATCCAGAAACATACAACATGTGTGTGGAGGCTTTGGCGAGCAAGTTAAAGGTAGCTGAGGCAATGGGTATGCTACCAAAAATTGTAGTCCCTGTTCATTTTGCAGGGCAGCCCTGTAATATGTCTGCAATTCACAAGTTAAGCATCCATTATGGTTTTAAGATTATTGAAGATGCCTCACATGCAATAGGCGCCAGCTACTATGCAGGAAATATCGTTGATGGGGTTTTTGATAATCCAATTATAGTTGGAGCATGTGCTCACAGCGATATAACCGTTTTTAGCTTTCATCCCGTAAAAATTATTACTACGGGAGAGGGTGGGATGGTTATGACAAATAGTGAAATATATGCTGATCGGATCAGGCGATTGCGTTCACACGGGATAACAACCGATGTCTCAATAATGTCACCAAGGGTTGAGGGCGAAATATGGAATTACCAGCAAGTTGAGCTCGGTTTTAATTATCGTATGACTGACATCCAAGCTGCTCTTGGAATAAGCCAGCTGCAGCGCCTTGATGATTTTGTAGAGTCCAGAAAAAAATTATCAGATCGATACGAAAGCTTGCTAGAGGATCTGCCATTAAAAACACCGTATATCGTTGAGGGTTTTAACTCATCATGGCACTTATATGTGATTCGATTGATGACAAAAAAAATACGTAATTCTCATAAAGAGGTTTATCAAAAAATGCTGGAAAATGGAATTGGTGTAAATTTGCATTACATCCCAATTCATATGCAGCCTTACTATCAGAGAATGGGATTTAGGGTTGGAGACTATCCCAATGCAGAAGAATATTTTTCTCAGGCCATTACTTTACCCATCTTCCCAAGGTTGAAAAAATTTGAACATGAGTTGGTAGTTGATGAGTTGCGCAGAGCCATTAATGGTGATTAATTTCAATAGAATTCTCGAAGTGTCTGGCTTGAAATTCATTTTTCGAATGGATGACCTCGGCTTATGGGATGAAACATTAGTCAGATTAGAATTTTCCCCTGCAAATCTTCTTGCATCATCAATAAACTACCAGCTAACCTATCATCGCGAACGCGGGGGTGAATGGTGGGATATTTCCTGTATTATTTTTTGGGATAATAGCCCGGTTGGAATATGGCCGCTGACCGTTTCAAAAGGAGATTCTGGGGAAATATCATTGAGCTCGCACGGTCTTTTGGTGGCCCCTCCCAGATTTATAAGGGACTGCCCCTCCCGCACTCGAAAGAAAATCCTAACAAGTTGTTTGGATGCGGTAAATAAAATGGCAGCTGAATTAGGTTTGATGCATTGGGGTAGTAGAGTAAATTTTAGTGGCTCTTATGAACTCAGTCAGTGGCACTTAGAGTCCATGGCAAGAGGGGCTATATGTTCAGTTAAACATGATTTATATATTGATTTAAGGGCTAGTTTGTCTGAAATTAAATCAAACTTTCGCAGGAGTTATCGATCATTAGTCTCCCCAGATAGGAGTTTGTGGACTATAGAGATAGTAGATGGGCGAGGAGGCTTGGGCGCTTGGAATGAATTTCAAGAGCTACACTTGAAAGTATCGGGACGAAGAACTCGTTCGGAGAAAACGTGGATTTTACAGTATGAAGCCATAGTTAGTGGAGAGGGATTTTTGATCGCGCTTAGGAATTCTAATGGAGCTATGGTTGGCGGAGGATATTTTATTTGCTCAATTCATGAGGGTTTTTATGCGGTAGGTGCATATGATAGAGATTTATTTGATCAGCCATTAGGGCATATAGTTCAATGGCAAGCTATAACTGAATTAAAGAAAAGAGGTTGCATCCATTACTATCTTGGCGACCGGTGTTATCAGGGCGACTCGGTACCTCCAACGCAAAAAGAGCTCTCAATTGCTCACTTTAAAGAAGGATTTGCAATGAATGTATATCCTTCATTTTCGTTTAACCATCCAGTGTTTTCCTAAAAGTACATGACTTCACGTCTAGCGCTTGGTACTGTGCAGTTTGGATTAGATTACGGCATTTCAAATGTAACCGGCATAACTACTCCCGAAGAGTGTGCAAAAATTTTATTTGTTGCAAATTGTGCTGGTGTTGATACGATCGATACAGCAATAAATTACGGTAGTAGCGAGCAAGTTCTTGGTGGTCTTGGTATGGCTGGTTGGAGAACAATTTCAAAATTACCATCACTTCCCGAGGGTTGTTTAGATATTTATCAATGGGTTCAAGATCAGGTTAATAGCTCATTGAATCGTTTAGGGCTGGATCGGATTTATGGCTTTCTATTACATAATCCGTCCCAGGTTTTTGATGCATTTGGGCCTAAAATTCTTGACGCATTGTTTTTGATGCAGAGGGACGGGATAGTTGAAAAAATTGGCGTTTCAATTTATTCCCCCGAGCAATTGGCACGGATCTACAGTGTATTTAAGCCGGATATAGTTCAGGCGCCGTTAAACCTTGTTGATCGTAGGTTGGTTGATTCTGGGTGGTTGGATCGTTTGGCTAGTGATGGTGTGGAGGTGCATACCCGTTCAGCATTTTTACAGGGCCTCCTGCTAATGGAGCGGCCTGGAGCTTATTTTGAGCCATGGCGATATCTTTGGAGTGTCTGGCAGAATTGGTTGGGTGAAAACCCAACAATTTCTCCTGTAGCAGTCTGTTTGGCATATCCATTGTCTTTTCCAAGCATTTCACGTGTAGTAGTTGGTGTAAATTGTGTAAATCAGCTTAATGAGCTGCTTGCAGCATCGTCGAATGCGGAAGGAATAAGGTGTTTTCCAAAAATAAGCTCTTCCGATAATAGGCTAATTAACCCAGTAAACTGGAGTGTCACTCAAGGATAACCTGTTTATTGATAGTAATGAGATCTTGAGTTTTTAGATGGTTGCAATATTCCTTTGCACTTAAAAAATATTAAAAAACTGTATATGGTGTAGTCACGGATCACATAAGTTAGAGCCGATAGTTAAATTCTGCGAAAAGAACTGCTACACGACAAAAATGACCCGTCCTAATTTATAGAGTCATTCCTAAAGAGTTGAATTTGGTAATCCCATGCTTAAGGAGTGCTAATTATGGTCCAAGGACGGTGTCTCAAATCCGAGCAATTCATCCCTAGTAGCTTCTAATTGACATCTTAATTGTCAATGGGAAATTCTGATCAAGTTTTTAAATAGGTTGGCGCCTCTGTGGAAGGTAACTAGTTTTTTCAGAATATATCTAGAATGTATAGTGTTAGATCGGGTCAACAAGTGCAGAGATCTGGATCTAGGCGATAACTTACTTAAGAAACTCATATTGGAATTACTTCTACAAGAAGTAATTCCCCAGGGAAGTTGTGAAGCAACCTTCCTAAGTGCTGCCAGGCATAAAAATGAAGCTCAGCCCTCAAGAATAGTTACCTAATCTCAGAGCATTTTGCTTGCAGCATAACCGGGCTGTCTGGTGCATATCGATGTATAAAAATACCTAGAGAATGCCGAGAATATCTGTTGGCCATAGCTATCCGTATGGGCTGCAACCCCGAGGAGAAGATTTTCTTGTGAAGGTTCTGTTGTTGCTGTTGGAGAAACGCCCCTTATGGAGAAATCTTTTAAAACTTCTAAGATGTCCAGATCATTGGCGGAGAGCAGGCCAAGATTATAACTATGCAGGCCTTATAGTGGTCTAATTTTGAAGGGCCATTAGCAGTCATATGAAGAGCCAGAAATCATGCGAGATAAACTAATTTTGCTGTAATTATTTATTCAGTAAAAAATCAATTTTATTGTTGGGGTAAATCGAACCCAGTAATATTTATATGGCTTTAATACTTAATTAAATATTTTGGAAAATATCCGAATTAATAATAAAATAGATAGAATAAATTAAATATTTATTAATTCTAAAGAATATAATTTTTTTAAGAAAATGTTGAATTTAAAATATGACACGTAAATTCCAGTACCCAAAGTCTATGCATGCATTTGATAGGGCAAAAAGATTGATACCTGGTGGAGCTCATACATACAGTAAGGGAGTGGATCAGTTTCCATCAAACGCGCCTCCAATAATAGATTATGGACTTGGATGTCATTTATGGGATTTAGACGGCAATCAATTTATGGATCTTGCCATGTCACTAGGAACCGTAATTTTAGGGCATGCCTATGAACCTGTATTGGAGGCTGTCCGTAAAGAATTAACCCGCGGCGTAAATTTTTGCAAGCCTTCTGTATTAGAGGGTGAACTTGCCGAATTGTTGGTCGGCATAATTCCTTCTGCAGAAATGGTCAAATTCGGCAAGAATGGTTCGGATGCGGTCACTGCGGCAATTAAGTTGGCGCGAGCTTATACGGGTAGAGATTATATAGTTAGATGCAAGGATGACCCTTTTAATTCTGTGCATGACTGGTTTATTGGTTCAACTATCATGTCTCGTGGTGTGCCTAAGGCGGTGAGAGATCTTACATTGCAATTTAAATACAATGATTTGAAAAGCTGTGAAATGCTTTTTGACGAACATCCTGGTCAGATTGCCTGTGTCATTCTTGAGCCAGTATCCTTTGAAATTCCATCTTGTGGGTTTTTACAGGATTTAAAAATGCTATGTGAAAAAAATGGAGCTCTTTTAATTTTTGATGAAGTAGTTTCAGGATTTAGATTTGCTCTTGGGGGTGCGCAGGAAATGGTGAAAGTAACACCCCACCTTTCTGCATTTGGGAAGGCCATGGCAAATGGTTTTTCAGTTAGTGCACTTGTGGGGCAGAGAGAATTCATGAAGCTAGGTGGGATAGAACATGATGGGGAAAGAGTATTTTTGCTCTCTACCACGCATGGTGGTGAGACACATAGCCTTGCTGCGGCAATTGCTTGTATTGGAGAGATCAAAAGAAGCGGGGCAATTGAACATTTTTGGAGCACTGGACAGAAATTGATGGAATTAGTTACTGCAGCTGCATTAAGTGTTGGAGCTGAAAAATATGTTAAATGTATTGGCTATGGCGTCAAGCCTGGGTTTATTTTTATGGATGAGTCTGGAGAGGTTTCTCCCATTGCAAGAACATTATTTATGCAAGAAACCATCGCTAGAGGTTTATTAATGCCATATGTTGTTCCCTCGTTGGCACATAATGTTGCGGATATTACATTCGCCGTAGAATGCATTGGAGAGGCATTGACAGTTATGAAAAGAGCAGCGGAAGGTCCAGGTATGCTTGCTGCGATTCATGGGACAGTTATTAAACCTGTTTTTAGAAAATTTAACTAATAATTAATAAGGGTTATTTTGCGAATAAGAATTGGCCAATACGAATTGGGTGATGATTGTCCAGTTTTTGTGGTTGCAGAACTTTCTGGGAACCATGGCGGAAGCGTAGATAGAGCGCTTGAAATTGTTCGTGCGGCAAAAAGGGCTGGAGCCAATGCCATTAAACTTCAAACCTATACGGCGGATACTATTACCCTAAGGAGTGAGAAAGCTGATTTCCTGTTAGATGGCAGGTCCCCGTGGGCTGCTTATCGCACCTTGTGGGATTTGTATGATGTCGCTAAGACCCCTCTTGAGTGGCATCAAAGGATTTTTGAGGAGGCTGAAAAGCTAGGTATGGCCGCATTTTCAAGCCCTTTTGATATTTCAGCGGTAGATTTTCTAGAGGAGTTGAATGTTCCGGCATATAAAATTGCATCTCCTGAAATAGTCGACATTCCCTTATTAGAAAAAGTGGCAAAAACTGGCAAGCCCATAATAATTTCAAAGGGAGTGGCTGACTTTGATGATTTGGATCTAGCCGTTAAAACATTGAGAAATGGCGGAGCTTCGGAGCTAATTATCTTGCAGTGTAATTCATCTTATCCATCCCCGTTAGGTGACTCAAACCTTCAAACAATTCAAGACATTCCAAAAAAATTCAAATGTTTATCTGGTTTATCAGACCACACTGAAGGCTATCTTGCCGCCACCCTATCAGTAGCTTTTGGTGCGGCAATGGTGGAAAAACATTTTGCGCTTGACGATGTCGATACTGTTGATTCATTTTTTTCATTATCAGAAAAAAGTTTTACTTCAATGGTGGAGAACATTAGAAATGCTGAGATATCTATAGGAAATGTCTTTTATGGAATTACTGAGACAGCAAAACAAAGTTTAGCGGGGCGACGTTCATTGTACGTAGTTCAGCAGGTTAAGGCTCATGAGTGTTTTACATCAACCAATGTTCGCTCGATTCGCCCAGGATTTGGACTGCATCCAAAGCACTTTAAAGAGGTTATTGGCAGATTTGCGACGAGAGACATTGAGCCTGGGGAGAGATTAAGCTGGGAACTTATTGAGTGAAGCCAAAACATTTGGTGGAGATTAGGTGTGATGGAGGCCCCCAAGTTGGGTTTGGTCACATAAGAAGATGCATAACTTTAAAAGAGCGTCTAGAAAAAGATGGTTATTCGGTAAATTTACTAGGCATGTCTATTGAATCACAAAACTTTCTAGACGCCTTTTTGCCCTTTAACTGCAACACTGATAAGTCGAGTGATTTGATAATCCTAGATGGCGCTACCAGGGAAATGGATGAATATTTATTGGAGGCAAAAGCAAGGGGAATCGAAAGCATTGTATTGGATTATTTTGGTGGGGCTGAAGCTGATTATAACGTTCTCATTTACCCTCATTACCAATATAAGGCAAAAAAAAATTCCTTTATTGGGTACCAGTATGTGATGATAAGAGACGAAATTCTAGCTGTAAAACAGGAAAGACCCATTCGAAATTCTAGAAATAGTTTTGTATTGGTGGCAATTGGTGGGGGGGATATCTTAGGGCAAGGTCATTTAGTTTCGAAATATTTGGCAGAGCTAGGGTTGAATATAGTTCTGGCCGCTGGGCCCCTTAGAAATTGCATTGATATTGAAATGCCCTTGCCTTACACAGTAAGCAAAAACCAATTAGATTTTCCAAGACTTTTCTCTCAGTGTGATTGGGTGGTTACGAACGGAGGGGGTACACTTTTTGAAGCGCTTTATTTGAATAAATCAATTTTCGTTTTACCTCAAACAAAGGCGGAGGAGAGAATTGCTTTAGATATGTTTTCAAAACAACTAATTATGGGAGTTGGACTTGAAAATTTGCATCCAAAATTAAAAAATAGATCAAATAACTTTAACTCCGGAGATAAAGTTATTGACGGACATGGTTCCAGTCGGGTTTCAAAAATAGTATCCAATATTCTTAGAGACAATGCATAAATTAGATAATAGAGGTGTTAAACCTAAAACTTTTTTAGTTCTAGCGGGCGGGACTTATCAACTGCCCTTAATTAGATCTTTAAAAAAAAGAGGTATTCATGTGACATTGTTTGATGGCTCAGAGGTAGCGCCAGGATTTTTGGAGTCGGATGATGGTCAGGTACTCGATATTTCTGATCCAGCTTTGGTTTTAGAAGCTGCAAAAGAGTTAAATATAATTGGTCTAGCGTCTATTGTTAATGAGGCTACAGTCGTATCGGTGGCATTCTCCGCGAATCATTTTAAGATGCCTTCAATTAGTGAAGAAACGGCCCATAAATGCACAAACAAAATATTAATGAGAGAGTCGTTTTTAAATTCAAAAATGCTTATACCTGCATTTTTTGAGGCAGATTCAATGCATGGCGTAAGAAGATCATTGGACAAGATTGGCTTCCCGGCGATCATAAAACCCGTTGATAGCTCTGGAAGTAGAGGTGTGATGCGCATAGATGATTTATCTTCCATTGAAAGTGCTGCAAAATTTGCAATAAGTGAGTCCAAGTTAGGTTATGTAATCGTGGAGTCTTTTTTGGATGGGCCCGAATTTACTGTAGAAACTTTTAGCGAAAATGGGGAGATAGTTGTACTTGGGTTTTCTCAAAAGAAGAGGGTTGATTTTCCAGCGTGCGTATCAATTGAGTTGCAGTATTTCCCTTATAGGCAGCACCCTTTTGGGGTCCAAATTGTGTCTGCTGCAATTCAGGCAATTCATTCTGTAGGTTTGAGCCGGGGGCCTGCTCATATTGAGTTAATCTTGACATCAAAGGGTCCGGTAGTGGTAGAAATTGCCGCTAGGGGTGGAGGGTTTCGAATTTTCCCTGAGATCCTTAAAGAGATTTCCGGGGTAGATGTAATAGATTTGGTTATAGACCAATCTTTAGGTATTCCATGTGCAATAAATCCAACAAAAGAAAAAGCAGCAGTTTTGCGATTTTTAAATCCTGAGGCTAGAGGAATTGTTCTTGGCGTATCGGGAATAGAGTTGGCAAAAAAAATCCCGAGCGTGAAAGATGTTGTACTCGAGGAAACAGTCATTGGAAGTATTTATAGTGGCATTAATAAAGATGGAGATCGACCAGGTTACATACTAACTGTGGCTGAAACTATTGAAGATGCCCTTAAGGCAGCCGATTCGGCTGAAAAATCAATAATTTTTGATATCTCAAAATCTATCACGGTTGAAAAAAATGAATTCTTATGAAAAAAAAGATGTAGTTAATCGCTATTCAGAGAGAATTGCTCGACTGGGTCCTGTAGTTCAGGCTTTGGGGTGGAGGGACGAGGAACAGCAACAACTGAGGTTCAAGGTGTTTGGAGATTTTATTGACTTTACTAAGTCTGTATCAGTCTTGGATATTGGGTGTGGATTTGGTGATTTCTACAATTTTCTTTTAAAAATAAAGCCAGATATACAATACACTGGCTGCGATCTATCTCAAGATGTTATAGAAATTGCACGCAGTCAAAATAAGAGCGGATCATTTGAGGTTAGGGATATTTCAATAAAGCCCTACTCAGAAAGTCAGTTTGATTACATATGCATGTCAGGAATATTTAACTATCGAATTTGTGATAATCTCAAATACCTCAACGATACAATCGAATCAACTTTTAAATTTTGCAGGCAAGGAATAATTTTTAATTTAACTACCGATTTGGTAGACTATGAATCTCCAGAACTTTTTTATTATAGCCCAGAAGAAGTATTTAGACTATGTACAAAATTATCTCGATCAATAATCTTAAGGCATGATTACCCTTTGTATGAATTCACTATTTTTGTTAAAAAACAATGAATTCACTGTGATTAATTAATAAATAAAATGATACAAAAACACTCAAATCGTGTATTGGGTATATCTGAGGCTTTATCCATCAAATACAATAATAAAGTTTATGAATTACGAGATTCAGGTAATGATGTGATCGTGTTGTCGTTAGGGGAGGCTTTTTTTGATATTCCACTTTTATCCATGTCAGAGCTCCCTAAGCCAGCTATTTTTCACTATACTCATTCGAGGGGTTTGCCTGAACTCAGAGAAAAGATAGCAAAATATTATTACGATGAGTACGGTGTTTCATGTGACGCAAGTCGTGAAATCATATTAACCGCCGGATCAAAGATTGCCGTCTACATGGCCTTAAATAGTGTGATTGATGGCGGTGATGAAGTGCTGGTCTATGAGCCGGCATGGGTTAGTTATACGGAACAGATAAAGCTTTGTGGTGGCATTCCTGTGCAAATTCCACATTACGTAACATATGGGGATTTTGAGAGCTATATTACGCCACGAACGCGGATGATCATATTAAATAATCCTAATAATCCTTGTGGAAGCATGATGTCCCATGCTGAGATTAAATTAATTCACAACTTAGCAAAAAAACACGGTATTTATTTATTATCAGACGAAGCCTACAGTGAATTTGGATCGAATACTCAATTTATATCTTTTGGAAGGGATGATCCCCTAAAAGAGCACACGATTATTTGTAATTCAATTTCTAAAAATTTTGGAATTTCAGGATGGAGAATTGGATACCTAATCTCTAATTCCCACTTAATGTCACAGGTCTTAAAAATTAATCAACATTTGATTACTTGTGCACCCTCAATACTAGAGATGTACATTGCAAAATATTTTTCAACTCTTTTAGAGATTACTAGGCCGCAGATAGCTGACTTAATGATCATGCGATCTGAGTTATCGTCTTTCATGATTGAAATTGGCCTGACAAGAATGGCTGGTGACTCTACATTTTACTTTTTTGTTTCAATTGAGCGATCGAAATTAGATTCTGGAGAATTTTGTATGAGATTACTAGAAGATGATTTGATAAGTGCTGTGCCTGGAATAGGATATGGTTTAAGTTGTGATAAATATATAAGAGTTTCTTTCGGTTCAGAACCCATTAATAGAGTGAAAATTGCTCTAAATAAGATCAAGAATTTAATTGATTTAACGAGCTAAATATAGAATTTCTTGTCATCCAACCACTTCGTAATTCCAATAGGATAAGATAATGAGATGTCCTGCATGTAACCGTTCTACCAGTTTTGCATTGCCAAATACCAGAAGAAATTCAGTTAAGTTTGATTTTGAAATATTTGATTCCCATACCCATATTTATCCAGATGATCGCGGGGGGTTCTGGAGATTCCCATCAAGTGAAGATGCTCTCATCGAATCTATGGATGCAGCAAATATTAGTAAAAGTTTAGTGATTAGCATCGCCCCTTTTATTGCTAATGACGAGCTTTATAAAAAAATCTCCCCATACAAAGATAGACTCCTTATGGCTGGATCAATCGATCCATTCTCGCATGAATGTCTTGATCAGATAAGGGCAAGCGTGGAGAATTATTCTATAAAAGCAATAAAACTCCACCCAAGGTTGCATGAGTTTGGATATGCTCAAATTGATACAATATTACCGATCGCAAAAGAGTGCGAACAATTAAATATCGCCCTCATTATTTGCTCATTTTGCGGGGGAAAAGATTTGTTCAAATCACGCATTCTTGAGATGTGTCACCAAATTGCTTTGGATTGCTCAAATTTGACTATGATTATGGCGCATGCGGGTGGGCATAGGCCTATTGAAACGCTTTTGGCAATGAAATCATGCCTTAATTTGTATGTAGATCTATCATTTTCACCCTTGTATTTTAAGGGCACCTCAGTTGAGCTAGATTTTAATTATTTAATCAAAAAAGCTGATCCTCAGCGGGTATTATTTGGCTCAGACTTTCCAGAACTGAGTATGCAAGATTCTATTGATTGGTTTCTGGCTGCAGCTCAAAAATTAAGTTTATCCAAATCTCACTCTAGAGCTATTCTTGGAGAAAATGCACACAGGTTATTTTTAACTGAAAAAGATAAAAAATGAAAACTATCAATGCAAAAGAAGTCGGCAAAATAGAGACTATGCAGGCCCTAGATGAAATTGAAACTTATGGATATTCTAAGATAAAAAACTATCTTGATTTAGATTCTATTAGTACTTTAAAAGATTTAGTTGAAGGCCAATATCTCAAGAATATTAAATCTGGCTTAAAAGGATATTCTGGAGTTCCGGAGCGAGATGCAAATGACAAAATTTTGTACAATCTTCATAATTTGGATAAAGTATTTATAGATTTATTAACCACTGAATTCATTAAATCGATAGCAACGGTATTTTTAAATGACCCACATTATCGGTTTTTACCTAATGACGTGCCTAATTATGTTTTGCATTATTACAATGCGCGATCAAGTGGCAATGCATTAGATCTTCATATTGATTCATTTTTGCCTTTTATCAGTAGCAAGCCTACCATGATGCAGTTTGTTGTTTTGCTTGAGGATTCAACGCCTCAAAATGGATGCACAATTGTCGTGCCTGGTTCTCATCAAAGTGGGAGATATACTAATCGGGGGTTAAAAAAAGTAGAGGAATTAACGGGATCTGCTGGAGATTTATTTCTTTGGGATAGTCGTCTATGGCATGGAACTCGTGAAAATAAGTCCAAGGAATCAAGGTGGGCCTTAATCATTACTTTAGCTATGTGGTGGATTAAGCCTGCTTTAGACATACCACGCGGTATGAATGAAAAAATTTATACTCAATGTACAAATGAGCAAAAACAGTTATTAGGATTCTGTTCTATCCCCCCGATAGATCCAATTGATAGAGTAAACACAAAATGTGGCTACGAATTTTTGAAGAGCTCAATCAAGGACTATATTTTTTAAATAAAGACTTTATTTCCTTAAAAAATAATTTCAGAAAATTGGTTAATCTAGCATGCTTTCTGCCCCCTCATATGGATGCTAGTGATCCATCATAATTTAAAACACTATAAAGTCTACATAGATATATGTCTTGACCCGCTTCCCACAAATGATCTGGACATCTTAGAGGCTTTAAATGATTTCTTAATAAGGGGTGTTTCTCAAACAACACCAATAGAACCTTCACAAAAAAAGTCCCCCCGAGAGATTGCAGCCCATACGGATGAGCATTGCTAACAAATATTCACGGCATTCTCTAGGTATTTTTAAACGTCAATTTGTGCCAGACAGCCCGGCTATGCTACAAGTAAACCGCTCAGAGATTCGGTAACTATTCTTGAGGTTGAGCTTCATTTTTATGCCTGGCAGGACTTAGGATTGTTAACTCACGACTTCCCGAGGGTGAATTACTTCTCACAGAGGTAATTCCAATATGAGTTCCTTAAGTTAGTGATTGCCTAGATCCAGATCTCTGCACTTGTTAGCCTGATTTATCACCATCTATTCTAGCTATATTCTAAAAAAACTTGTTGCTATCCTCAAAGTCACCAACGTCTTTAAAAGCTTGAGTAAGGTTTCCCATCGACAATTAAGATGTCAATTTGAGGATGCTGGGGATGAATCGCTTGGATTTGAGACGCTGCTCTTGGGCCATAATTAGCGCCCATGCGGTATGGGAATACTAAAATCAACTCTTTTGTAATGGCACTGAAAAATCAGGAGGGATTAAGCCATAGATAGTTGTATCATAATTTCAATTAGCAAGTGTTGTAGTATTTTAATATTAAATAGTTAATTAAAAGGTTGCTGTTTTATAAAAAAATGAATTTAAAAAAAGAGTCATTTAACTCAGTTAAACGCTTGGCAATAGTTCCTGCGAGGGGCGGATCAAAGCGAATAGTAAATAAAAATATTCGTGACTTTTGCGGTAAGCCAATAATTAATTACATTCTTGATATTGCGAGTAAGAGCTCTTTATTTAAAGTTATTCATGTTTCAACAGACAGTGATTTAATTAGGGATGTAGTTACAGAGATTGGTTTTAAGCCTGACTTTCCTCGATTAAAGAATCTGAGTGATGACTATACCCCACTTCTACCTGTATTGAAGAGCGTTGTTGAGGAGTATGCGCGACGAGGAGAGTATTTTGATGAAATATGGCTGCTGATGCCATGTGCACCTTTTATTGTCGAAGAGCAATTGATTGGTGCAGCAATAAAGTTTTATGAATGCAACAGCTGTACACCTGTTCTTGCGGTTACAGAATACCCAGCGCCAATTGAGTGGGCATTTACACTTGAAAAGAATTTTCTATTGACGCCAGTTAAGAGTGGAATGTTTACAGTACGGTCACAGGATTTACAAAAACATTATTTTGATGCAGGAAGTTTTGCCATATATCCCCCAAAAAATATATTAGGTTCATTTGGTGCTGGCACTGATTTAAATTTTATGGGTTATATTCTTCCAAAGGGCACTGCTATTGACATAGATGATGAGCAGGATTGGGAGCTTGCAGAGAATCTCTACTCAGCAAGATTCCACTCACGTTAAGTTCTCGCCTAATTTCTAGATAATATAATTATTCTTTTTAAGAAAATAACAATTAATGCTCATTAACCGAAAGCTAGTCTTAATATAGAATTATTATTGACGGGAATGTTTCTTAAATTCATATGTATAAATAAAGTTGTGAGATATTATGGTTGGATATTTGTTGAGTTGTTTAGAAGATTTTTATTGGGTTAGGGGAAAGCATGGGCAGAAAATAAGTGTAATAGGACATTACGATCATTTGGCATTCATGGCCAAAGAAAATATACCTAGCTTTTATGGTGTTGAGAAAAACACAGCCGAAATTGATATGGCTGTTGAGTATTTAACATTTAATTGGCATAGAAATGAGAGCGGAGAAGATGGGTATATATTTAACGGCCTATCTGTTGCCGAGTCTTTTTCAACAGGTGCATGGATTTCAAATTCGAGTATTTGTCGTGAATATTTCTGCTTACAAAGCTGGTTAAAAAGGTTTGAAATTATTTATATTTCATGCAATGAATCAGAAGATTTTAAGAAAATTGCAAGCCTTTTTGGTGAGCGGATAAAAATATATGATCCAGCTCATCGGGTAAAGCCACGACTGCCAAGCATAAATGCTCGACATCATTTAATTAATAAAACGCCTTTATATCTTGATATGTTGCGCTTTATACAGCGCCCCATTTTAAATCTATTGATTCATAAAACTATTGCCGTTAAAGATTGGGTGATATTAAGGTATGAAAAGAATCAATCAAGCTGGTTATCCACAAATACGCTGAGGTTTTGGAAGTCGGCATATTTAAGGGATCCAACTCTAGATGAGCTTTTAATGGCAAGCTCTAAAGTACCTAAAAATTTTGATAAAAGCCTATCTTTAGAGGCGCTGACATGCATTTTAGATAGAGTTAACGTGACATGGGATGCTGAATTGGTGTTAAGTATTTCTGAAAGAATGAAAAAAAGTTATGAGCATCATAGAAATTATTTTATCTGGGTTACTGCTGCATATGAAAATCTTTTAAATTCATACAAGCCTTTGGAGTTAGTAATTACATCTGAACTATATGAGCCATATTCTATTGCTGCTCAACTAGCAAAGTCAAAGGGAGTAAGAGCGGCCTGGATGGTTGACGGATACCCCGTAATTCCATACTCAAGATTATTGGGTGATAAAAGAGTTGGGCCAATTATTTTTGATGTGATTTACGCCATGGGCTTAAAGCATAAAATGCTATTAGAAAAAAATAAGCGAATTGGGCAAAAGTTGGAGAAAATCACGCCGCCAATATTCGAATTAAATAAGCGATCAATAAAATGTCAGAAAAAATACGATGTTATTATTATGACGCTCACCCCTAATGATTTATCAATCAACGGGTATTTAGGTTCCAGTATAAATAACTTAATTCAAGCAATTGAAGTTGCACGTGAGTTTGGTTTTAAAAAAATTGCAATTAAAATAAAGCATCAGTCAGAGAAGGCTTTTCTGAAGGATCTTAAGTCTACAGGTTTTATAGAGAACATAGTTGTTCTTGAGGGAAATTTTATTCGGCACATTAACAGTGCAAGATGTATTATTGGCGGCATTAGCAGTGCTATAGGTGAAGCAATTTTTAATGAAGTTCCTTACTATATTTATGAGCCTATTAACAATGGGTTTAATGAAGAAAAAATTTGCAATTCACTTGTATTCGAAAAGAAATTTATTGCACGAAACAAAGAAGAGCTTCTCAGGTTACTGAATTTATCTATGCATTTGAGTGTGGATAAGAATGATGTACTTTAAAAAATAAAATCAGATCTCGACAGGGGAAAAGTCTAAGCGCATGAACTTGCGATAAGTTATTTATGATATTTTATAGTCAGGATGAGGTTAATCGAAATTGACCATTATTAATGTGAATCTTCTAATAAAAAATAGTAATGTCAAACGTTATTTGATGTTTTAGGTAATTAATATGAATGCATTCTACTTTCATACACCCCACGCCCTTCATATAAGTCAATTCACATGAGTGCGCCTGAAAGAATTTTGAGTCGTTAAAGAGTGGAGTGAATACAGAAAATTCTCTGGCATTCTTAAGTGATGATAATTACTACTATTAATGCAGGTCTAAAAAAATATCCAACAGTAATACTATGACACTATGGAATTATTATTATGTGTTACAAGCGTCTAATGTATCTAATAAATGATTTTACAATTTTATTTTTAATTAATCTAGTAATTATAAGTACTATTTGTAATTCGCAGTCAGCAATAATGGGAGTTATATGGTCTATTTAAGGCGAGTAACATTGTTATTTTCTGACTGGGGATTATTTGCTGAGGAATTAAGGAAAATACCATCAATTGAGTAGGCTATGAATTGATATCCTTGATCGATTCTATTTTGCAGAATACTGGGATTGTTTTCGACAATATGAATGCCGTTAGCTTTTTTGTGCTGTAGGCACTTATTTTCAATCTCCAAAATAACATCCATAAATAATTTATTATTAAATTCCCCAGTTATTCCCATTGAGGCAGACAAGTCATATGGACCAATAAAAATTGCATCTAAACAATCTGAGGATAAAATTTGATCCAAATTTTTGACGCCGTTAACGGACTCTATCATTGCTACTAAAAGTGGTGATTGCGCCTCAGCTTTGTATTCTGTAAATTTTTTGCCAAATAGATTGGCCCTAGAGAAGCCAACTCCTCTGCTGCCCGATGGAGGCCAGCATGAAAACTCTTTAATCTTATCTAGATCGGCTTTAGATTCTACTTTTGGGACTATGACACCTCCAGCCCCCGCATCAAGAGCTGACTTGCAAGAGTATGCGCTTAAATGTGAAAGTCTTGCGAGTGCTAAGGTGCTACCTGAAGACTCAATTGCCCTAAAAATATTGGGTAAATCATTTAGAGCAAAAGATCCGTGTTCCAAGTCAACGGCAATCCAGTCATAATTTGAATGAGATAAAATTTCCGCAATATCAGGGCTGGGAATCTGCATCCAGCTTCCAATTGATGGTTTTGTATTTCTTAACTTTTCTCGAATGGAATTAATTTTTTCTTCTCTATTCATATGATACGAAGTCCATAATTTTTTTTCCGGGATGTAAGGGTTTTAAGTGTTGATTGTCTTTATGCAGTCTTAGTATGAATGTAATATCAAGTGCTTTTGAAGTTTGCATATCGATTAAGGAATCTCCGATGAAGAAGACATCCTTAGCTTGTAGACTGTAATTCTTCATTATATCTTTAGTGGAATCCAATTTACTTTTAGGATAGCCGTGAATTTCTGTAAAAATATTATTGAGAGATAGCTCTTTAATGATTTCATGGATTTCTGTAGTTGGTGTTGCCGTTACCAAGAAAAACATCATTCCTTCCGGTTTATTTTTGAGAAGGTATTCCACACCCTCTACCCATGGAGAGTCCACCACCTTTTTTACAACAACCTTGCTAAATTCACCAAGATATTTTTCTATGTTTGACTTAGATGGGTTAATATTAAGCCACTGTAAATAGAGTGGAATTTTGACTGATCTAGATACACCGCCATTTATCGTGTGATGTTTTTTAATTTTCTCAATTACATCGACATTGCAATTTGCGCGAAAAATATGCACAAAAGCTTCCGTTTTGGCTGACAAACTATCTTTTATTACACCATCAAAGTCCCATATTATTGCTTTAATATGGGGTGGAAACTTAAATGTAATCTTAGTCACTATAGTAAATTAATCACTTAGCGCCTAATGATTGAATGAGATCAAGCAAGCCTTGCCCTAAGTCAATATGGAGATCGGGGATATATTTCTTACTTATGCTTGGCTCATATGCATATGGAGTTCTGACATAGTGACCCTCTCGTGTATTTCGCAAATAAGTGGCTTGTTGTGGCAAGCCAAGAATTTCAGCAAGCATTTTTAGTAAGTCATCAACTTTAATGGCTTCTTGCCCAGTGAGGGTAATTTTCTCATTTGCAAAATCCTGCTTAAGCATATCTACACTTGCACGAGCAGCATCTTGAACATGAATGTATTCCCGCATTGCATCGGGGTCTCCTTGGTATTGTATCGTTTTATTTGTTATGGCATTGGTGACAATTCTCCATAGGCCATTATGAATATTAGACCTGGGACCATATAGAGAGCCATATCGAATAATCGTGTAATCAAGCCCGTATTTTTTCTTATATTCGCATATGTAGTCTTCAGCAGATTTCTTGCTGCATTTATAAAAACCTCCTTCCCTGCTATTGACGTAAACTGAGCTGGCAAAAATATAGCGCGAAATATTATTTTTTAAGCATGCCTCTAATGCATGGATGTTTCCTAGAATATTAATTTTTGCGGTATCCACAGGATTTTCAATGGCGACTTCAAGATCTGATATTGCTGCAAAGTTATATATTGCAAAGCAGTCTCGAGTCGCTTCTAAAACAGAATTGAAGTCAAGAATGTCGCCAATAATCATGTTTTGCTTTTCACTAATTTGCCATGGCGATGGTGAGGAGTCAAAAATTATCACTTCAAACCCAGCTTTTGTTAGCTCGTCAGATACGTGAGATCCAAGAAATCCGGAGCCACCAATTACGCACACTTTAGTCATTTCTTAACTCCATTTCTTGTGATAAATATTCGCTATCCGGCACAGGGTTGATTAGATTTTTGCCTTGAGCAAATCGGATGGCTTCTTCTGTAGCTTCAATTTCCATTTGGGATCTACAGTCTAATGACATTGAGCCCATATGAGATGTTAATAGACAGTTATCAAGCGTATTTAATAAACCAGAATAAGGCTCTTCCTCGAACACATCAATTGCTGCGCCGCTAAGATGACCGCTTTTTAAGAGTTCAGCAAGATCCGGCTCTGAGACAATGCCGCCCCTAGCAGTGTTAACAAGGTAACTCCCTTTTTTCATTGAGGAGAGATTATTTGCATTCAGAAGGCCCCTGTTCTGAGCTGTGAGTGGTATGTGAATGCTGATTAAATCTGAGTTTACTAACAATTCATCAAGAGAACGAGCGCGATGTTTCTCAGGAATGCTCATTAATTTTGATTTATCAGCATCAAATATCTTTATGCTTTTGGGGGAAAAGGGCAGGAGTAGATCAAGGACTCGGGATCCAATGCGTCCAAAGCCGATAATTCCAATCGAAATATCTCCGATACGCTTTCCAAAATATCGTATCCATTGTGAATTATGCATTGTTGAATTTGCAGTATGAATTTTTCTTAGCATTGATAACATTAATCCAATTGTGAGTTCTGCAACAGCGGGTGCAGGGGCATCTGGCGTGTAACTCACGGGGATGCCGAGTTTTCTCGCAAGCGGAAGATTAACGCCATCCAATCCAATGCCAACTCTAGATATAAATTTTAGTTTTGAATCAGGACGCAGAACCTTTGTAGAAATTAATTCAGTGCCTGCGATTAATATATCAAAATTATTTGATAGGGAAGCCAATTCAAGCTCATTAAGCTTTCTTGAAAGTGGATTTATATGGTATTGAATATCATTATCCCTTAATAGGTTCAAGGGGGTTTTATCAGCATCCGCAAATGGAAAGGTGGAGATAAAAATGCTTTTTGTCATAATATTTGCACTTAAAATGTACTTATCCAGATTGCTCTAGAGGCTAGTTTTTTAGTGACGGAGGTATTGTTAAGGTCTCCATCTTGAATTTGTTTCAATACAGGTTTTTTATTATCACCCGTAGCGATAATATAAATATATTTTGCTTTATTTAATAACTTATAGGTAATTGATATTCTTTGGTATTTGTGATTGGGGCTTTCTGTTTTCATTATATATTCAAAAATATTTTCATTAGCATCAAGATCATGCTCAAAAATTGACGCAATATGGCCATCGTCACCAAGGGAAAGAATTACGATATCAATGCTTTCGGGAATCGTATCTTGGTATATATTTATTAAATCGTTAACATCTATATCCTCATGAAAAATTGGATAAAAGTATATATTTTTATTTGTCAAGTTATTTAAAAGAAATTTACTGCAAATTTCAGAATTTCTATCGTTTAAATTATCACTTTGAGCTGAAGGCATTCTTTCATCTGTTAGATAAAAATTAATACGAGCATTTCCATTTAAAACTTTGGACTTGCTCAAGGCTGGGTATAGCTTCTTTACAGTATTTCCACCCGTAATAAATAAATTGCAATATGGAATATTTGTAGCTGCTCTTTCAAGCAAAAAAGAAGATATTCTTTCAGCTATAATCTCCGATGCTAATTCTGGCCAACAATGCGGGTCCAACTGTACAATATTCATTTAACTACCCTTAAGCGATCAAAGTGAATAAGATTTTAATAATTGTGCCGGCCCGTATGGGGAGCAGTCGATTCCCGGGGAAACCTTTGAGAGATATTTTGGGTAGACCAATGATCGAGTGGGTATTACGTGGTGTTTCTGGAAACTCCAATTTAAATGCAGACATCATGGTAGCCACCTGTGATCAAGAAATTGTTAATTTCACTACTTCAATTGGTTTTCATGCAATATTAACCGCAAAGAGCCACGAAAGGGCATCTGACAGATGCGCTGAAGCCCTCCTTAAGCTCGAGGAAATGAAGGGAAATAAGTACGACATAGTAGTAATGGTTCAAGGTGATGAGCCTATGGTAAACGCAGAAATGGTTCTTGAGGCTGTTCAGCCGATGCTTTATGATGATTCAATACTGGTAACTAATTTATTGGGGGTGATTGAGTCAGTTACAGAGTTTGAAGATAGAAACTGCATAAAAGTAGTGTGCGACGTAAACAATGATGCTATTTACTTTTCTCGCGAACCAATCCCTACAAAATCAAAGCAGTCTAATGTGCCAATGAGAAAACAGGTATGTGTAATACCTTTTAGAAGAGATTATTTAATTCAATACACGCAAATGCAACCTACGCCGCTTGAGATTATTGAGTCCATAGATATGTTGAGGATTATTGAAAATGGACAAAAAGTAAGAATGGTTCCAACAAACCATAAATCTTTTTCTGTTGATACGCCGGATGATTTAATTAGGGTTGAAAAAATGATGGCAGAAATCGCTGGCAATTAAAGTGATAGATGACTGGATAGAAACCCGAGAAAGTTATATTAACTGGGTTGCAACGTCTAACTTGAGATCTCTGCTAGAAAAAGAGGAGGGGTTTCAATGGTGCGGTATGTCTTTGTGGTGGGCCCTGAACGTCACTCAAAAGGATAACTTTCAAGTTGATGGGTGGTATAAAAAACTTCATGACGCACTAATAGCGCATAAAAAAAATACCTCAAACTATATCCCCCCATTTGAAGTTAGTAGAAATGAGTACTTGACACTAACAACTCATCTAGTCAAGAGGATAATTTTAAAGCTGCTGCTTATTATGTTTTCTAAAAATAAGCATGAATTGAGTGATGACTATATTTGGTTTCATTCTTTAATATATAACCTAAATGAATCGAATGGTGCTGTTAATGATCGACTTTACTGCGAAACACCATCACTTGCACATAACTTTAACGCAAAGCCAGCCTATATAGTAAAATATTTTTCTGCTGGAAAATTCACTATTAAAACTTTTCTAAAAGATATTAAAAAATTTAAAAAAATAAGATATGAAAAGATAATTTGCGACCAATATATTGGGGTTTATGAAATATTAAAAATATATTTATTAACCTATAAGGCGAAAAAATCATTATTAAATATTTTGAAGAGTAATGAGAGTTCTAAATTATTTAATATAGATGGACTAGATGTTGGAAACATATTAATTCCATATATTTTAGATTCATTTGAAGGTAAAATTCAAGATTCATTAATTTATGCTCAAGGAATGAAAAATGCGTTAAGTAAAGTGGCGCCAAAGGGAGGAATTATGGTGACTTATGGAGAGTTGTTACCAATGTTTAAGCCTGTATGCCACTTGCTACACACTTTAATTAATCCAATCCGGATTATTGCTGTTCAACATGCATATTCCAATAAAAATAAGCTAGCATCTTATTATAGAAAAATAGAGTTTTATGATGATGGCGAATCAAAATATATTTCATATTCGCCAAGGCCTGATTTATATTTAGTCCAAGGAAGTCAGTATGCTAAAATATTAAGTGAATTTTTTGACGAAGATAAAATTAAGATAATTGGTTGCTTAAAATTTGATGATTTAAAAAGGGAAAAAATACAGGAGGATAGCTTAGCAAAATTTAAATATAAGAAAAAGGTGCTGGTAGCGCCATCCCTATTAGACGAGCCAGAGATAGAAGGTGTATTAAAGGACTCCAAAGAAATCTTGAAGTGCTGCATAATTTATTCCCCTCATCCAATATCTAAAGATAAAAATTTTAGGGATTTTCTCCGTCAATTGGCGGGTGATAACTATATTGAAGTGAAGGGTTTAAGTACTGCAAGGTTGATAAGCGATGTAGATTTTGTTGTTACCGGTTATTCATCAGTTGCCATCGAGGCAAGAATTTTTAATATCGATAGTGTCCGTCTATATTCATCAAATAATCCGCCGAAAATAGATGAGAGTGATCCGATAACTATTATTAGTTCAGGGCGAGATTTTGATAAATATATATCAAATGGTTGTAGCAAAAAATTATCAACAAAAAATACAAAGATAATTGAAGAAATATTTTATAGGATAGATGGAAATAGCGGATATAGAATGTGGGAAGAAATTGATACCTTCAGAAAAAGGGGGAATGTGAGTGACTAAAAATTTTTCAAGCAGGCTTGAGGCTGCGATGTCAAAATTTTCTCAGCAAGAAATTTTATTCTCTGAAAAACTCTCAAGAATAGATTTAGGTTCAATTAAGACAGAATTAAAAAAAAGTAATCTTAAATTAATAAATGTATATCGAAACCATAACTTTGAAAGCTTAATTCCATTCGTTGATCTATATTCAAGCTATGCTGACGATGGATATCGGTTTAATATTGGTGACTATGACAGTAGTTTATGTTTTTCAAGTTATAACGATGCCGCTAATTTAGAGCTAGTATGGTTTGATTTCACGTTAATAGATGGGTTGAAAGGTAGCGACTTATTAGAGTGGTTTGTTGATAGGATTGATTATTTAAGGGTATTATCAAACAAGCCAATACTGATATTGCCTGTGTTTAAAGGTGTATTGACATCAAGTGAATTGGTGAGCTGTTTAGATAAAAAACCTGGTGTGTATGTAGTTAACTTAGCTGAATATGTATCAAGTCAAAATTCAACCCTCACTCAGGAGAGACTTTACAAATTAGCAGGTACAAAAATCTGCAATGAAGCCCAGATGATACTAGCGCGTGCACTCGCTTTAAGTTGGCTGCCATCCTTTTTTAGGCCTGAATTGAAGGCAGTCCTATTTGATTTGGACAATACACTTCATAAAGGTGTGTTGGGCGAAGATGGCATTGAAGGAGTAGTTTTGACTAGGGCGCATAAGGAATTGCAGCAATATGCAAAATTCCTGCTAAAGCAAGGAATATTTTTAGGCTTGATTTCCAAAAACGATGAATATGATGTTAAAAAACTTTTTAAAATCAGAGTTGATTACCCCCTCAAGATCGAGGATTTTAGTGTTTTAGATGTATCTTGGGGATCTAAGTCTGATGCAATTTCAAGAGCCTCTGAGAAATTGCGAATATCTACGGATTCAATCTTATACGTAGACGATAACCCCGGGGAATTGGCGAGCGTATTAAGTGAAGTACAAGGTATTAATTTGGTATTTGCACACGATAATCCAGTCATCACAAAAATAGCAATTGAATACTTTCCAGGTATATGGCGCTGGAAGGTTGGCGCTGATGATTTAAAAAGGATTGATGATTTGAAAGCAATAGATCGTAGGAGGGACTTTGAAAAAAAACTAACCAATAAGTCTGATTATTTCGAGAAATTAAAAATTTCATTAGATTTTTACTACGATGATATTGAAACATTGGAAAGGGCGAGTCAGTTATCTTCAAAAACAAATCAATTCAATTTATCCACAAAAAGGCTTGATGAGATTGAAATTAACGCTAGGATGAAATCAAGTTCATCTTCCGTTGTAATGATCTCTCTAAGTGATTACTTGTCTGATAGCGGCCAAATTGCATTGGTAATTGGCGAGATGATTGATTTCAAGTTGGTGATTACAGAATTGTGTATTAGTTGTAGAGCAATGGGCAGAGGTTTGGAGTCATCAATTATTCTTTATGCAATAAAAAATATGGGCTTGTACAGGATGGGAATGACGATATATTTTGATTACAAAATTGAAGCGAGGAATTCTCCAGCTATAGACTGGTTAAAGGGATTAGGAGCCAAGATTAATGAAAATAATAATTCGCAGTTTGTATTGGATTCAAAAACAGTAGATATGTTTGATGTGCCAAAAGAATTGAAGGTTAGTTTAAATGGAAAAAAATTATGAAATTGAGAAAAAAGTCATCAGTATCTTTCAGGGAATATTAAAGGAAGAAGACTGTAATATTAATTTAAAAAGATCTGAGTACCCAAACTGGGATTCGATGTTGCATATAGAGCTTATTTTTGCACTAGAGGAATCTTTTGATCTTCAGTTTACAGAAGAGGAGCTTGAGAGAATTAATTCTTTGGCTTCAATTATAAAATTTATTTCAAGTCGTAATAAATGAATGACCCATTTGAAAATTTATTTTCGATAAGATATAAATTTCACCACCTAGGCTATGCTGCAAAAAGTATTGATGATGAAATAATTTTTTTTAAAATGTTGGGTTATGAAGTTGAGGGCAAAAAGTTTGAAGATCCAAAGCAAGGAATCATTGGCCAATTTTTAGTAGGAAATGGTCCGCGCATTGAGTTATTGGAGAATATGCCTGGATCTAACACTTTAGATCCAATTATAAATTCTAGAATAAAAATTTATCATTTTGCATATCTTGTTGATGATGTTGAGGCATGCATCGAATTATGCCGTAAAAATAAGGGTAAGCTAATCAGAGAGCCCTTGGATTCAGTTGCTTTTAATGGAAAAAAGATTGCATTCGTAGTTTTTCCTAGGGGGCTTATTCTAGAGCTTATAGAGTCTTAATTAAATATTGGTCTGTAAATGAACATTATTAGATTTTTTAGGTTTCAATTGGCAATGACATTCTATGATGTTGACCGCAGAACTATTGGAATGTTATTGCAACATTTCCTTAATTTTTTACCTGACCTGTTTGTTTTTATACCACTTAGGATATTAATATTAAAGATTGCAGGCGTCCAAATTAATAAACTGTCAGGGCTTGTGGTCAGAAAAAATATATTTATTGAATATCCAAAAAACTTAATACTTGAAGAAGGTGTGCAGATTAATATTAATTGTTATATTGGTAACAATGCAAAAGTTATAATTGGAAAAAATTCTAGGCTAGCCGCTAGTGTCATGATCCTCACAGTAAGGCACAAGGGCCTCAATTTTAAAGGGCCAGATATTTGGAGTCCGGTAATAATTGGGGAGGGAGTGCATATTGGTGCTGCTGCAATTGTTATGCCTGGAACGATAGTTGGTAAAAATACAATTGTTGGCCCAGGGGCTGTAGTTTCTGGAACGCTTAAGGATGATGCGATCTACATGGGCAATCCTGCAAGATATATTGGGGTGCGAGATGATATCTAATTTTAAAAAATTTGCTGAAGAATATAATTCCTTTCCATGGGAGGTTGATAACAAAACTGATAGGGCTGATGTAAGAGGCAAGTCAAATTTGGTAATTAGTTTTAAAAGATACTCAAAGGTAGTGGATTACATTAAATCGGAATTCCCGGAGATAAAGAGTCTTGCAATAACTGACTTGGGTGCGTACCCTGGTACCTGGCTGAAAATCATTAGAGATTATTTAAAAATAAGTGGAAGATATTGTGCAGTTGGATTGGGTTTCAGTGATGATTTTAAAAAAGCAATTAATTCTTTATCCGGAGATTATTTTGAAACAGAGTTAGATCCTGATTTTAAATATAGTATCGAACCGCAGAATATTAAATCTAATGATTTTGATTTATGTTTATTTTTAGATACAATTGAGCATTTGGTTAATCCGATTTATTCACTAGATTTAGCGAATAGGATGCTTAAAAAAAATGGCAAATTGATTATAACAACTGATAATATATCTGCGTTTGGTTACGTTGCAAATATGTTATACAATGGCACGTCACCAAACATTCATCCAATAAGATCAAGTTTATTTTACAGGGGTCCTTGGCGCCCTCATTTCAGAGAATACTCAAAGGATGAGCTTTATTTTTATTTGAAATATTGTGGATTTAGAGTACTTAAACATGAATATTTTGAGCGTCTTCAGGGCGATTATTATTTAAAAAACGATTCTTTAAAATTATTAAAAAATAATAGATATTTATCAGTTACAGGAATGATTAAGTGGTTATTTTGTTCATTTATCCCACATTTGCGTGATCACCAAATATTAATCGCTGAAAAGGAAAATGATTATTCGGAGCTTATAAAAAATAGATTTAAGCCAACTGAAGACATGAATGTTTGGCTTGAATACCGAGCAAAATATGGGCTATAAATGAAAATCATTGCAAACTTAATTGGTTCATTACTTCGCATTATATTTGTAGGTAGAAATTTATTTTTTCAAAAATTTTATAAATTATTTTATAAAGTTAAAATTGTTTTTATAACTTATTTTGTAATTATTACAAAAGGCCATTATTTTTCGAGCATTGGTAATTTTACTTTTTTCAGCGGCATACCAGTTTTTCAGCCAGATAGTAGAGATTTTTTGATATTAGACGTGGGCGAACATTGTTTTTTCCATCACCCCATAAGAATTAGGGGGCATGGATTGGTAATTATTGGTGATAATGTATGCATTCAAGATGGCGTTATTATGACTGTTACAAAAGAGATTCACATTGGCAATAATGTTCTCATCGCCGATAATGTATCTATAAGAACTGCTGATCACAAATTTGAGAATATAAACGAGCCAATAATTAAACAGGGTGAAAATTCCCAATCAATCTACATAGAAGACGATGTTTGGATTGGGGCTAATGTTGTTGTTTTAAAGGGTGTCACCATAGGGCGTGGAGCAATCATTGCTGCAAATGCAGTTGTATCAAAGAATGTCGAACCTTATCAGATCGTTGGCGGGGTGCCAGCCAGGTTTATTAAATCAAGAATTAAGTAAGCAAAGTGTGTAGTTATGAAAATTGCAATATGGTGGGAGCAGACATCTTGGGGTGGTGTCGACACCCACCTAATAAATTTGCTATCTAATTGGCCGAACAAATCTGATTCCTTTTACATTTATTCAAATAAAGAAAATGAGGGGTTAGATCGGACTGAAAAGATATTGCTAACTATGGGTAATGTTAGTTGCATACGATTTAACAGAACACTAGTTTTTAAAAATAGGATATTCAAGGTTGCAGCATATCTTTTGCTGCCCATTAGATTTCTATTTTATATAATTCACAATTACTTTCTGCTTAATATTAATAGCCATTTTGATGTAGTTATTGTCAATCAAGGTGGGTATCCAGGCTCATGGGGCGGTTTGGCTTGCTTATTTGCCTCAAAATTGTCTAGAGTACGAAGAGTAATCCTTTTGGTTCATCACTGTGCTGTTGGACGAAAGCCTTTACGACATACTTTCGAAACAGTGCTGGATCTAGGCGTTCAAATTTACTCTACAGACATTATTGCCGTCTCAAGGGCTACAAGAAAGACTCTTATAGACCGAAGAGATTTTGATGTTGAGAGATACCCAATTAGGGTTATACATAATGGAGTTAATATCCCTAGTCAGATGGATTCTGATGGGAGAAATAGAAGCAATTGGTTAAAAAATGAACTAAAAATTCCATTAGAAAACTCATTCTTGCTTGGAATAGTTGGTAGGGTGGAAAGATATAAGGGTCATGAAGACTTAATTGTTGGGCTTTCAATGCTCTCAATGTCAGATAGAGAAAAGGTATTCGTTGTTGTTGTTGGAGCTAGTTGTGCAGTGGAGGTTGAGCGCTTAAAAGATTTGGCTCATGCCTTAGGCGTGGAAAATAACTTACGTATATTGGGATATTTTAACGAGCCTATAGAGCGGCTTTTAGTAGAGTTGGATATGCTTGTAATGCTAACTAAAGACTTCGAGGGTTTTGGTTTTACAATCGCAGAGTCAATGGCTCTTGGTACTCCTGTCATAGCTACAAACGTAGGGGCTGTTAATGAATTTTTCAACAATAGTGTGGGGTTTATGATTGAGTCAGAGTCACCAATTATGATTGCCCGATCAATTATTACGGCAATACACAATCCCGATGAATTGAATAAAAAAATTCAAGCAGCTCGAATCCAAATCCAGCAATTTGACGCAATAACTATGGCAAAAAATTTCCATAGAATTTTATTAGTTGGGGCATAAGGTAGATATGAAGCTAAATTTAGGTGCTGGCAATTTGACCGTGCAGGGTTATATAAATCATGATGTCGCCCCTTTGGATAACATTGATGTTGTCCATGATCTAAATATCTATCCATGGCCATGGCAGAATGGCTCTGTTCATGAAATTCAAGCCCAAAATCTTCTTGAACATTTGGATGATTTTATGCGGGCAATGGAGGAAATTTATAGAATTCTTGCGCCTAAGGGAGTGTGTTATGTATCTGTGCCCTATTGGAATAGTTGGTGTGTATCAGCTGACCCTACTCATAAACGTGGATTTCATGAGGTAACCTTTCAATTTTTTGATCCCACATCCCCTTACTGCAAAGATCGCCCTTATTATTCTCACGCCAGATTTTTGGTTGCGAAGGAGGAGTTTGTGCTTGTGCCATTTGGACCATATTTTGGAATACCTGGGGTGGGAGAGGTGGTGATATCGAATAAATATGGACGCAGAGTAATTGGTCTTATAGGGAACTATTTCATAAATAATCTTATTCATGATTTGAGAGTTACCTTACAAAAGGTTTGAGAAGATGAAGACTGTAATTTTATGCGGTGGGTTAGGTACAAGATTGAGCGAGGAAACCGTAATCAAACCCAAACCAATGGTTGAAATCGGCGATATGCCAATGCTTTGGCATATTATGAATTTATATAGCAAATATAACTACCAAGATTTTTACTTAACGCTTGGTTATAAAGGGGAGGTCATAAAAGATTTCTTCATAAATTATCAATCGAAATTAAGTGATATTAAGGTGAATTTAGCGGATGGTTGTATTGAGATTTTAAATAGACATACAGAAAACTGGATTGTTAACTTAATTGATACTGGCCAGTCTACCCTGACAGGTGGGAGAATATTAAGGCTGAGAAAGTTTCTAGATGATGGAGATGACCTTTTCTTTGCAACTTATGGCGATGGTTTGGCAAATATAAATATTAATAGACTTTTATCATTTCATAAGCAACATAATAAAATTGCAACAGTTACAGCTGTTAGGCCAGTTGCAAGATTTGGTAATCTCGAGATTGATCGCGGTATGGTTAGTTCATTTAAGGAAAAAACTCAATCTTCCGAGGGTTGGATAAATGGCGGATTTTTCGTATTTAGTAAAAAAATATTCGATTACCTTGAGGATGATGAGACAGTTTTGGAGCAGTCGCCGCTCGAAAGACTCGTATCTGAAAATCAATTAATGGCATACAAGCATGATGGATATTGGCAGTGTATGGATACTGTGAGAGATAGGGATATTTTGAGAAAATATTTTGAAACAGGCAACCCACCTTGGTTAAATAATCATGAATCTTAGGGATGAGTTCAAAGGTAAAACAGTACTGATTACAGGCCATACAGGATTTAAGGGGGGGTGGTTGACTGCTTGGCTATTAAAGCTAGGGGCGATAGTAATTGGTTATTCGCGGGATGTTCCAACTACACCATCTTTTTATCAAGTTAACGGAATAGAGAAAAGGATTATAGATATTAAAGGGGATGTTAATAACTCATCTAAATTAAAGACTGTAATTTACGAGTATTCACCTGATTACATTTTTCATTTGGCTGCGCAGGCAATTGTGTCAAAGTCATATGTCGATCCATTGGATACGATTACAACAAATATCCTTGGAACAGCTAATTTGTTAGATGCCCTTAGAGATTATAAAAAAAATACATCAGTTGTAATGGTAACAAGTGATAAATCATATAAAAATAAAGAGTGGACATGGGGGTATAGAGAAAATGATGAGTTTGGCGGCTCAGATATTTATAGCGGTTCAAAAAGTGGTGCAGAGATGATAATTAACTCTTACTTAAAATCCTTTTTTAATTTAGCTACCGGGGTAAAAATTGGTGTGGCAAGGGCTGGCAATGTAATTGGTGGGGGAGATTGGAGTTTGGATAGAATTGTTCCAGATTGCTTTAGGTCTTGGCACTCAGGAAAACCTTTACGCATAAGAAGTCCTGAGGCAACTCGTCCATGGCAGCACGTGCTAGAGCCTCTTAGTGGATATTTAACGCTTGCAATTAAATTAGCCAAAGAAGAGGATTTTCATGGCGAAGATTTTAATTTTGGACCAAGCTTTAATTCATCTTCATTTCCTGTAAAAAGGTTAATAGCTGATTTATATAAACAATGGCCCACTAAGATTTTGGATACGCCATTCACTATTGAGGGTGGCTCTTTTAAAGAGGCCGGGTTATTAAAATTAAATTGTGATAAGGCGCTGCACTTATTAGATTGGTTTCCAGCATGCACTTATGAAGAGACTATTTCAATGGTGGCGGACTGGTACCATAATTTTTATCAATCGAGCGGGGATATGATGGAACTTACTAATGCACAAATTGAATTTTATGAAAAATTAGGATTCAATAGAGGCTGCGTATGGGCAGGAAACGAGTAATTTATGATTGAAGGGGTTATTTTGACAGGTTTAGATGAGAAATATGACGATAAAGGAAGTGTGTTGCATATGATTAAAAGCTCATCAAGAAATTTCTGCAAGTTTGGAGAGATATATTTTTCTGAAATTGTATTTGGAAAATTTAAGGGCTGGAAATTACATAAAAAACAGACGCAAAACATCTGCGTACCAGTAGGAAGAGTGAGATTTTATCTATATGATCTAAGAGACTATTCCGAGACATATAAGCAAGCCTCCATAATAGAGTTATCAAGGGATATTAATTACAATTTATTAACCATACCTCCCGGTATATGGTATGGCTTCCAGGGGGTAAATATATCTAGAAGTATATTAGCAAATCTTGTTGATATTCCACATGATCCTGAGGAATCAATTAAGTTGCCTGAATTAAATAAATTTATACCGATAGCAATCGATTATGAGTTATAAAATACTGATAATAGGCGGAGGATTTATTGGACGTACTGCAGCAGAGTACTTTAGTAAACTCGGTTGGCGTGTGACTGTTTTAACTAATAATTGTTTTGATTTAAATTTTTACGGCCATGTAATTAAATGCGACGTAAGTAATATAAATGAACTTAGAGAATCTATCGAAGACGAAATTTTTGAATATGTATTAATTTGCTTCGGTAGAATTGATCACTCAAAAGAAGTTACTAATGCTTTAAAAAATTCCGTCTATGATAAATACATTGGCATTGTAAATATTCTTAAAGTTAAAAATTTTTATGCTTCAAAAAAAATTATAAATTTGGGAAGTAGTCTTGAGTTAACTGATGCAAAACACTCATACGTATCGGTAAATAGAGAATGCACGGCCTTTCTTGAGGCTGCAAGTAATGAAGGCTTGGTAAATGTTATAAATCTACAGCTATCTCAGATTTATGGAGTGCATCAGAGCAATGGCAGGTTGATATCGGATTTAATCATTGCAATCAAGACTAATCAGATTATAAATATTAAAAACCTAGGCGCTAAAAGAGATTATCTCTATATTGAGGATTTATTGGATGGATTAAAAAAAGTATTTTTATCTGATATAAAAAAAGGGACATACCAAATAGGTGGTGGTAAAACCTACTCCGTTCAAAATATAATTGATTTAATTCAAAAAATTTCTAAGAAGAACTTCAAAATAATCGAGGGGAAGAAGAGTTTAAATATAGATGTAATCATGATTTCAAATGCTAGGTTTAAAAAAGATTTTAATTGGCTTCCAAACACTGATATAGAGACTGGGCTAAGAAAAATTATTAAATTTAATTCTTTAGTAGATGAAAAATTACCCGCGAGCAATGCATTGATACGTTTGTCAAAACCTTTCATAGGATCTAAAGAGAAATTAGCTGCATCTAGAGTTTTGGATTCCCATTATCTAGGTATGGGGGGGTGTGTTCAAAAATTTGAGAGCTTATTGACTGAATATATAGGTCGGAAAGTTGTTTGTGTATCAAGCGGTACAGCTGCCCTCCATTTAGCTTTACAGGGATGCAAGATAGGTTTTGGAGATGAAGTTCTGGTGCCGAGTTTCACTTATTTAGCAACCTTTCAGGCTATAACAGCAACGGGGGCCAAGCCAATTCCATGTGATCTAGATAAAGATAGTTTGGCAATAAATCTACAAGACTTGGAGTCTAAGATAACCAGCAAAACAAGAGCTATCATGCCGGTACATTATGTTGGCTATTGTGCAAATATTGATTCAGTGTATGAGATAGCAAAAAAATATCAACTTAGAGTAATTGAAGACGCAGCACATAGTTTCGGATCTGATTGGAATGGGCAAAAAATTGGATTCTATGGTGACATCACCTGTTTTAGCTTTGATGCAATTAAAAATATAACTTCTATAGAAGGCGGTTGCGTCGTTACGGGGGATCAGGCTGTTATGGAAAATGTAGCTTCCTCACGTTTGCTGGGCCTAATAGGTGACGATAAGAGAAGATACGAAAATAAAAGAGTTTATGTTGGTGGATTAAGCGGACAAGGTTGGCGCTACCATATGGGTAATCTGAATGCAGCCATAGGAATTGAGCAGCTTAAACAAATCAATTTTTTTGCAGAGCGACGAAGATATTTGGCGAAAAAATATGATGAAGCATTTAAATCTACAATAGGGATTGAAATTCTTCAAAATGACTATAGTCAAATTATTCCTCACATATATATGATATTAGTAAATGGCAAGAAGGAGAAATCTGAGATTATTACTATATGCGCAGATTTAGGTGTTGAGATTGGCTCGGGGTACTATCCAAATCACCTACATACTCAATATGCTGTAGAGGGATTTTTATATCCAAATACAGATAAATTTTATGAAAGGGCAATAACTTTGCCCCTACATGTAGGGCTTAGCGGTAAAGAGCAGGATTACGTAATAAACACAATAAGGAAATTAATAGGCAAAACATAGTATGCATAAAAAAGTAAGCATCCTAATGAATTGCTATAACGGCCAAATATATTTGAGAGAGGCTATAAATTCGGTATTAAATCAATCATATACGAATTGGGAATTAATATTCTGGGATAACAGATCAACTGATTCAAGTGCGGATATTTATTTGGAATTCAAAGACCCAAGATTTAAATATTATCTTGCCGAAACACATACAAGTCTTGGTAAAGCAAGAGAGAATGCTAGCAAATTTTTAGATGGTGAATTTATAGCAATATTAGATGTGGATGATATTTGGTTAGAAAAAAAAATTGAAAAACAGGTTCAAATTTTTGAAAAAGATTTAACCTTGGGTATAGTTATATCTAATACAGAATTTTTTAGCAAGAATAAATCAAAAGTCTTACATAAACGTAGCTATCATATCAAAACTAATGCATATAGAGAGCTATTAAGAAACTACAATATCTCACTAGAAACAGTAATGATACGTAAAAGTTTTGCTAAAAATAAATTATTTGACGCTAAATATAGCCATATTGCTGATTTTGAATTAATAATGAGAGTTTTAGAGCACAGCAAGCTATTTTATTGTAATGAAGTTTTGGCAAAATGGAGAGTTCATGAAGCTAATAACTCATGGTTATTCCCCAATAAGTTCAATCAAGAAAAAATTCAGTGGGTTAAAGAAAAGATTCTTGATGAAAATTACTATAAAAAATATAAATCTGAGATAGATTATTTTATAAATAAAATTTACATTTCAAGAATAATAAAAATACTAATTAATAAACCGATGAAATTTAGATATAGAAATATATATTATTTAAATTTTAAATTCATGCTCAGCTGGGCTGTATTATTTTGTATTTTATTTCCTGTTTCAAGAAAATATCTTAAATACCGATTCAGTTCGAAATATTTATTAGATGCAAATTAATATATATTATAAATATGCACGCAGTGCATTAAAGGTAGGGCTACGTGCAATAAAAATACACAAGGGTATCTTATTGCCAAATTATATCTGCGCATCGGTACCTGCAGTAATAAAAGATTTAAATATACCGATATATTATTACAACATAAATGAAAAATTCGAACCAGCTTTGGGTCAAATAGAGCAAATTATAAGAGTGAATGAGGTTGATGGAATACTCGGGGTTCACTATTTTGGGCAACCTTTTAATATTCCAGAATACCTTAAAGTATGTAGTAAATATAGTCTGAAGCTAATAGAGGATAATGCCCATGGATTTGGGGGAATAGGTTTTGGAGGTGAGCTCGGTAAGCATGGGTCTATTGGTATATCTTCCCCAAGAAAATTCATAAATACTTATGGTGGTGGAGTTTTGCATATTAATAATAGTTACAGGGTAAATTTAGAACAAGAATATTCAAAGAAAACCGTGAATTCAGTTTTTTACAATCTACTGCAAAGATTGCCAAATATAAGAAAAAATCTAAAAAAAATAAAACGCAAAAAACAAAATTGGAACAATAAAAATTTATATATTGATGAGAAATTAGGGGGTGAATACATTGATATAGATTCCTATAATGTAATACTTCGACAAAATTGGGTAAATATATCAAAGATTCGAATAGAAAATTGGTGCATATTGGTTGATAAATATCGCAATATTGCAAATCCGGTATGGGCCAAACCAGAAAGAAAAAGTAATCCTTGGGCGTGCCCTTTTATATTTCGAAACAAGACAGAGCGAAATAAATTTTTAGATCGCGTTACAAGCGATGGTTATGAGGCATTTACATGGCCATACATTGGCCCAACGAATCCCAAAAATAGTTTATGGGAAAAAATAGCATGCATTAATTTGGATTTGTAATGAAATTAAAAATATACTCTCAATTTGACAGTGAATTATGTAGTAAATGGATTGAATTAGAATCAAATGCAACAATAACAGTATTTCAAACATATTATTTTCAAAAAATATGGCATGAAAAGGTCGGAATAAAATTAAAAAAATTTATACATATTTTTGTTTATGAAAATAATCAAGAGGTTATTGCAATATATCCATTACAGTATAGTAGTCTAAAATTTTTAAATATAATAAATTTCTTGGCTTCAGAGCAATCTGATTATTCAGGACCCTTATTAAATAATAAGTACCTAAATAGTATTGACTATGACTATATATGGGGGACAATTTTTTCATTTTTAGGAAAAAATAATATTTACAGTTTTGATAAAGTGCCAATTGATCCAGCTTTATTAAGCGTTGGACAATTCAATAAATTTACAATAGCTGGAACCGATCAATCCCATGCTTTGAACTTTAATAAAAGCTATAGATTAAGTAATATTTCTGATCTCAGGAGGCAAATTAGAAAAATATCCGTGATGGGTGGATTTAAATTTAAAATACTAAAACATAATCAGATTGACTTTTTTAATAATTATAGTGATTTCACTATAATGAAAAATGAAAGACTCAAGCAGCAAAATAAGAGGAAGTTATTTTTGGGGGTTGGCCTATATGATTTTTATTTAGATTTATTAGTTAATAATAAAACTAGTCACATATTCAAAATATATTCCTTGCAATTTGATGGTACAGTTGTAGCATCATGCTTCTCCGCAGTATTGAATGGAAGATATTATTACCTCATTCCGGCTTATAAAATCGGATTTCTAAGCTATTCTTGGGGTAGCATTTTAATATATTATTTAATCCGATTTTCAAAAAAAATGGGTTTAAAATCTTTCGATATGACGATAGGTGGCGAAGCGTATAAACGTAAATACTGTAATTCAAGGGTAAATTTGGTTAGCTACTTTTATTCTGATAATCCCTTCTTGAAATACTATTTAGTATTTAAGATTATGAAAATAAATTTAAAAAAAAATAAATATCTAGTTAATATTTTAAATAATTTTGGAATTAAATAAGAATTTATGAATAATCATAGGAGTAGTATTGTAATATCATTGTTTAGTTTTCTGCTAATTATTAGCACCCCTAATTTATTGTTATTTGATATCATTTTATATCCCTTACAATCTTATAAATACATATTTGCATTATTTATTTCTTCAATAATTATATTTCTTTCATTAAATAAATTTAAATTTAAAAATGAAGATATCTTATTTTACCTTGTAATATTATTTATTTTTATATCCAGTGTTATCAAACTAGATATAAAAAATATTATCTTTTCATTTAATAGTATTTTTTTTGTATTATTAATATCGCAATTTACGTTATCGGAGCTTAAAAAATTATTAATGATAATTGTGGCTGTACTAGCAATATTATCAATTATGGGAATTTTTCAAGTTTTTCTTTATACATTCTTTGGTTATGATAACTACATCACACTTATTATTAGATCAATTGATTCTTTGAAAAATAAAGGCTATCACTATAGTTTTTTTACTTTATTGGGCGGGGCTGACAGTTTTTATAATTTTAAAGGTATATTAATACCTAGGTTTTCTGGATATGTAGATCAATCCTCAGCTATTTCAATTATGATGTTATTTCCAGCAGCACTATATTTAATTTTTATTAAAGAATTAAAGGTGCTTCCAATTATAATTATATTTTTTTCAATATTTTGTTTGGGGATGTCAACTTATTTATGTCTTCTTTTAACTTTTATTTTATTTATATGTAAGCGTAATATTTTTGTAAGCACCAGATTTTTTATTTTTGGACCATTAGTTGCTTTCTTTTTATTAATATCTTTTCTATATTTAAGAATAATAAGTGTAAATTATGGTGATGATCTTTTTCAGAAGTATGATCTTATAAGTAATAATTTATTTTTAGATTATATACACGGAAAGTTATCATCAGGAATTGCCCGTATCTCTATTATTTCAGGCGGTGTTGATAATTTCATTAATTATCCTTGGTTCGGAATACCTTCAACCATCAATATTGGTTTTGGTTTAATCTTTCTTTCTTATGGCCAAAATTACGGTTTCTTGTCGGCACTCGTAATAATTTTGATTTTTGTAAAAATTATTCGGATGCTATTCATATTTTATAATAAAAATACTAATTGCAATAATTATACACTTTTTGGTATTTTTCTATTTTATAGTATTTTTATAGAGATTATTTTATATAACGATTATGCAGCAAGTCGATTGTGGGGCCTCATTTTCTTTTTTATTGCATATAGATTATTTTATTTAAGTTTTAAAGTTTAAAAATAGAATTTATATGAATCCATATTTTTGTATTTCTATAGATTTTGAACTTTTTTGGGGGGTTAGGGATAAATTATCGTTGCACTCCTACAGGGACAATATATTAGGCGGTCGAGAATCTATCCCATTGATTCTCAATTTATTTAAGAAGTATGGAATTTCAGCTACTTGGGCTATTGCAGGAATTTCCTCATTTTCCGATAAGAAGAGCTTAATACGCAATTACCCATCCTCTTTGCCCGAGTATCATAATGAAAATTTATGCCCCTATCGCTACATAGCTCAGTCAAGTATTGGTGATAATGAATCGGAAGATCCATATCACTTTGGATATTCTTTGGTCGATCAGATTAGTCAAGTTGATGGTATGGAATTAGCTTCCCATTCTTTTTCCCACTTTTATGCGCTTGAACCTAGGGTTAATTTTAATGCATATCACGACGACCTAACTGCCTCAATTTCAACTTTGAGTCGTTTTGGAAAGAGCATTAGTTCAGCTGTATTTTGTCGAAATCAATATGATTTGGAACATATTGACGTACTCAAAAAATGTGGATTTATTCAGTACCGTGGAAATGAGTTACATAATCTTAATTCTATTACTCATGATGATCCACATGATCTCAAGAGGAGGGTTCTGCGGAATATTGATTCCTATATGAATTTAACTGGCTTCAATTTATCCATAGCTAATATTGATTGTTCTGGAATGTTGAACATACCGTCATCTGCATTTTTAAGACCTTATATTAGTCCATTTACCGACTATCTTAAGATTAATAGAATTATGTCATCGATGGAGCATGCTGCAATTCAAGGTTATGGCTACCATTTGTGGTGGCATCCTGAAAATTTTGGCAAGAATATTGATAGGAATATTAATTCGCTTGAGTTAATTTTAAAATTTTATTGCGCGTTAAATCAAAAGTATGGAATGAAATCTCTATCAATGTCTGAAGTTGGTAAGAATTTAATTAAAGAGGTAAAGTTTTGAATTTTACAGTTTGTGGACCATCTGGCTTTATAGGTCATGCACTAGTTAACTTTTTATATAGTAATGGCCATAGTGTAAAAATTATTTGCAGGAATAAAAACTCACTAGATCCTTTTTTAAGGCAATTAGATTCACTTGAATACAGACCTGAGAAAATAAGTATTGATTTACTAGCGGATTTTCTTTCCGGTACAGATGTACTAATTAATTGTGCTGGTGCTCTTGAGGGTCGTAGTCAAATGCATTCTGCCCATATCTTGCTAGTAAAGTCGTTGATAGAGTCTGCACTCAAGTCAAGGGTTGCGAGATTTGTACAGCTGAGTAGCGTTGGTGTTTATGGCCCCCCTAGAACTAATATAGTTTTAGAGTCTCACCCACTTTTTCCTGTCAACGAGTATGAAATCTCAAAACTAGCATCTGAGTCTCTTTTAATGGAGGCCATTAAACGAGGCTTAGAGGTAACTATCCTTAGGCCGTCTAATGTATTTGGCGGCTTAATGTCTAACTACTCTCTTACTTATCTTATAAAGGTGATAAAAATTAGATTTTTCTTCTACATCGGCAATAGATCATCAATCATGAATTATGTACATGTTGATAATGTAGTGCATGCAATAGTGCTATGTTCTTCTCATCCAGCCGCAAGAAATCAGATTTTTAATATATCCCAGCATTTATCTATGGATGAATTTGTCTCAAATGTGTGTAAGACATGTTCTATTAAGAGCAATTTTTACACTATCCCGTTTTGGATGGCATTTTTCCTATCAAAGTTAGAGCTAATTTATCCATCCTTTCCTTTAACGTCCAACAGGATATCGGCAATGACAAATAAATCACAATATTCATGTAAAAAAATTGAAGATTTGTTGGGCTATAGGCCAATTATTTCTATTGATGATGGAATTGAAAAGGTCGTTAGCTATTGGTTAAAGACCAAAAGAATCTGAGATATTAGATGCAGAATGATTTCCGTAAAGATTCAATTATAAATTCTCCAATTGGCACGGTATTGAGAGTTTCAACTGTGCCATTCTTTGTGAGAACACAGCTAAAAAAGCAGATAAATGACCTATTAAAATCTGGAATTAATGTAGTTATTATATGTAGCCCAGGATTAAAGATAAGCGAATTTAATCATTATGGACGTCTGAGAATTGTGGATATTAATATTTGCAGAAATATTAATATCGTTTCGGATATTTATGCGTTATTACAGCTTTTGCGTTTTCTTTTTTCTGAACGTATTTCAATCATTCATTCTACAACGCCTAAGGCTGGTTTATTGGCGTCAATTGCAGGTGTAATTGCAGGCGTTCCTTGTCGGCTCCATACATTTACCGGCCAACCATGGTCGGTTGGTAATGGCTTTGCTACTTTTTTTTCAAAAATGAGTGATAAAGTCATTGGCTCTTTAAGCAACTTTACATTTGCTGATAGTAAGGGTCAAAGATCTTTTTTAATAGATAAAAAAATTATAAATCCCTCAAAGATAACGGTACTTGGTGATGGATCTTTGTCTGGAATTGATCTTGAAAGGTTTAATGACTCCAACTACTCGGAGTCAACAAAGCGTAGGGTCAGGGAGGCGCTTAAAATCCCTAGTAATGCATTTTTATTTTTATTTTTAGGTCGGATTACCCCATCTAAGGGTGTTAGGGAGATCTTAAGTGCATTTTTGATATTAACTAAACATCATCACTTGGCACATTTTCTTTTTGTTGGGCCCATTGAGGAGGGGTATTTAGAAGAATTTAATAGCCAAACTGCTTCTATTGGAAATATTCATATTGTTGGATATACGGATATTCCAGAGCAATATATTTCAATTGCTCATGTTTTGTGTCTGCCAAGCTATAGAGAAGGATTTGGCACCTCTGTGATTGAGGCTGCAGCTATGGGGATTCCTGCGATTGGTACACGTATTTATGGCTTGGAAGATTCAATTATTGATGGGGTAACTGGGATCCTTGTCCCTCCGCAAGATGAGTGCGCCCTTTTAGAGGCATTAAAATATATGATTAAAAATCCCAGCAAAAGATTGGCATTTTCAGAGGCTGCAAAAAAACGTGCTATTGAATTGTATGACTCCAACAAGGTCAGTGAACGCCTGATATTCGAATATGAAAGATGGTCTGATAGTGGGCAATTCTAGAAAGATATTTATTACCGGGGCTAATGGATTTTTAGGGAGTTATCTGGCGGGTATTCTTCGCTCGCGAGGTCATAATGTGTTGATGGGTGCCCGCGCTTCAAGCGGGGATAATTACGTCCCGTATGGAAATGCTGAATGGGAGTCTAACTGGCAAAAAATTCTTTCTGGGGTTGATTGTATTGTGCACTGCGCTGCTCGTGTTCATCACAAGTCTCAAATTGCAAGCGAAGATGAATGGCGCCAATACAAGCAAATAAATGTTGAGGCAACTAAAAGATTGGCAGAAAGGGCTGTATTTTTAGGTATAAAGAGATTCATATATATAAGCACAATTAAGGTGAATGGGGAGAGGACTGATGGCGAAGCATCATTTGTCAATACACAACAACCGTGTCCAGAAGATTTATATGCGAAATCCAAATGGATGGCAGAAAATGAATTATGGGCTATCTCAAAAGCATCGGGTCTTGAAGTCGTTATAATTAGACCCCCGTTAATTTATGGGCCACATGCTAAAGGAAATCTGAGATCGTTAATAAATTTGGTTTCAAAAGGGGTTCCGCTTCCCTTTGGAAGTATAAGTAATAAGAGATCATTTATTAGCGTTGATAATCTATCGGGGTTGGTCAATATATGCGTAACCAGCGCTGTAGCTCCTGGTAACGTTTACTTGGCTTCTGACGGCGCAGATCTTTCAACGCCAGAGTTAATCTCTTATATCGGAGTTGCATTAAATAAAGATGTTAGATTGATAAACATCCCATTAGGAATTCTTAATAGAATGTTAGCATTAGTAGGGTTTAAGAAAAGTTTCTACAAACTAACTGAATCGCTGGTTGTTAATATTGAATATACTCGAAACCATCTTGGTTGGAATCCAAAAATTCATCCAATAGATGCAATGAAAGTGTATTTTGGTAAAAGTGCCTCAGGGTGATAATTTGAAGAAGCGTCTGTTTGATATCTTTCTAGCCCTCATTCTGATTGCCTTGGCTGCTCCAATCATGATGATAATAGCTACGGGTATAGTTTTTACATCTTCTGGCGGGGCTTTGTTTTGGTCCAAAAGAATTGGAAGAGGAAATATCACCTTTATGATGCCTAAGTTCAGAACTATGCGCATCGGCAGCCCCCTATTGGCGACGCATTTAATTTCTAACTCATCATCACATATAACTCGACTGGGCTCTTTTTTGCGCAAATCAAGCCTTGATGAGCTGCCACAGCTATGGAGTATTTTGATTGGTGATATGAGCTTTGTTGGTCCGCGCCCAGCGCTTTTCAATCAGCACGATTTAATTTCATTGCGTATTAAATATGGAGTAGATAAGATATTACCAGGACTGACGGGCTGGGCTCAAGTGAATGGTCGTGATAATTTGTCTGTTGAGGATAAGGTTCGCTTCGACCTAACTTATTTGGAAAGAAAATGTTTTATTTTTGATTTAAAAATTATTTGCATGACTTTCCTTAATGTTCTTAGTAGAAAAGGAATTTCGCATTAAATTCTTGACTCTTAATTATCTATAACATTATTCATTTATAGTGATTGAGAATTTTTCAAGATTAATAGTGACAACTTATGAAAATTGCTGACAATATATTTTTTAAAATTCCTGGATATTATAAGAAAATAATTGCCATAAGCGTTGATTTAATCGCTTGCTTACTGAGCGTTTGGATTTCATATGGATTGAGTTTGGATGCGTGGGGGGTATTTTCGGAAAATTTATGGTGGACATTTTTAATTTCTGCAGTTTTGCAGCAAATTACTTTTGCCTATTTTAGGCAATATCAAGCTGTTCTTAGATATATTGGTTCAGCCGCTCTACATGATTTTATTTTCAGCTTCTTAATTTATGGAAGTATTTTTTTCTGTATTTTAACGCTAATTGGTGTAGATGGAATTCCTCGGTCCATTGGAGTAATTCAGCCGATGCTATTGTTTGCCGCAATTGGTGCGAGTAGATATGTCGTTCGGCATTTGCTGCGCAATTTTATGCAACCAAGGAAATTTCAATCCAGAATAGCCTCATCTGTGCTTATTTATGGCTCAGGTGCTGCTGGGCGAGATCTTCTTACAACTCTTAATTCCAGTAGTGAAATCGTCGTTAAAGGCTTTGTTGATGACTTTAATGACTTGACTGGCAGAAGTATCAACGGTATCAAGGTTTACGATAGCAAAGATTTGAATGAATTGGTTCAACAGCTCGGCATTACTGATGTGCTTCTAGCTATTCCCTCGACAAACTATTCAATTAGAAAGAAGGTAATTGATAAGTTGTATGGACTGGGTGTCAGAGTGCGTACATTACCCGATATTTTTGAAATGACTTCTGGGCTTATTGGATTATCCGATTTACATGATTTAAATATGGATGATCTGTTGGGGCGAGTGTCCATACCGCCGGATACTTTTTTGATGGAAAAAAGTATTTACCAAAAAGTTGTCTTGGTCACCGGCGCTGGCGGATCAATTGGATCTGAAATATGTCGGCAATCTATAAATTGTTGGCCGAAAAGACTTGTACTGCTCGATAGTAGTGAGTATGCCTTATATTTGTTATACGAAGAGCTTAAAAAATATATATCAGAACAAATCGATAGTGCCGACCAAGATTCTTTGCCTATTAGTTTGGTGCCTATTCTCGGGTCAGTCCAAGACAAGTCATTTGTATTTGAAATCTTCAGAAAATATTTGCCTAATACGGTTTTTCATGCAGCAGCCTATAAGCATGTCCCATTGGTAGAGGAGAATTTTGTTCAAGGTATTCGCAATAATGTTTTTGGCACTCTAAATTGTGTTGAGGCGAGTGAAAAGTTTGATGTTGACCGCTTTATTTTAATTAGCACGGATAAAGCAGTAAGGCCTACTAACTTTATGGGGGCAAGCAAGCGAGTATCCGAATTGATTCTGCAGGCAAAATCGGAGGCTGCTCGTCTAAATGGCTCTAAAATCATTTTTTCTATGGTTCGATTTGGTAATGTACTTGGGTCGTCGGGTTCAGTAATACCGCTTTTCAGTAAGCAAATTATGGAGGGCGGTCCCGTTACCCTAACTCATAAAGAGGTTACTCGTTATTTCATGACCATTCCGGAGGCAGCGCAATTAGTGATTCAGTCTAGCGGCATGGCAACTGGCGGGGATGTTTTTGTATTGGATATGGGTAATCCAGTGCGTATATATGACTTGGCGGTTAGGATCATATATCTTTCAGGCCACCTACCGCGGGACGATAAAAATCCAAACGGAGATATTGAGATCTTGACAGTAGGACTGCGTCCAGGAGAGAAGCTCTATGAGGAGCTTCTGATTGGCTCAGAACCGAGGAAAACAGACCATCCCAAGATCATGATGGCACATGAAAGCTATTTTTCTTGGTGTGAATTAGCATTAAAACTTGAGGAGCTACACTGTGCATTATCCAGCCAAGAAAAACACATAGTTACAAAAGTTCTTGTTGGGTTGGTGCCTGAATATCAGCCCCATTAGATTTGAGGTTTAGCGCTAATAGCCTATCTCAAAAAAAAGAATTAAAAAAAGTAATCAAGTGCACAATACTTGCAATGCGAAGGCCATAAAAATTCATTCAATTAAATACCACATAGAAAACTTTGGCAACTTACTAATATCTAAGCAGATTTGGAGTTGCTGTCATAATCTACAGTGCGCAAGACTCTGTGAGCGCTCTGTGACCGGTATGCATCCGTTGAAAATGGTAGGACGGGCGAGATTCGAACTCGCGACCAACGGATTAAAAGTCCGCTGCTCTACCGACTGAGCTACCGTCCCATTTTCATGGCACCGCTAAAAATGATCCAAGGTTTTGTTGGATTGTTTGCTGTCAAAAAGAGACCTTTGGTTACTTTTGGTCCAGTAAGCATGAGATTATAGCAAGATGTTGACCCCCCCTCTAACCCCTCTTTAGGGGCTTTGGTGATCCCATTAGCCACGCCTTGCCACTGGGGGATTCTTGGAAAAATAGTCCTTAATGCCCGCTAGGATGGCTTCGGCAACCCTCTCTTGGTAACCCTCGTCATTGAGCTTTTTTTCTTCTTGGGGATTACTAATAAAGGCCGTTTCTATCAGGATGGAAGGTATATCTGGGGCTTTGAGAACTGCAAAGCCTGCTTGCTCAACTTTGTTCTTGTGGAGGGGGGCAAAATCACCAATATTGCGAAGTACGGCGTTGCCTACCCTGAGAGAATCATTAATCTGGGCAGTAGTCGACATATCCAGAAGTAGGTGAGCCACCTGCTTATCCTTGACCTTGATATTGATGCCCCCAATCAGGTCTGAGGAATTCTCTTTATTGGCTATCCAGCGTGCTGCTGAACTCGTTGCCCCCTGTTGCGAGAGGGCAAAGACCGATGCGCCCTTCGCACGGGGCTCAATGAAGGCATCGGCATGAATCGAGATAAAGAGATCGGCTTCCACTTGGCGGGCTTTAGAGACCCGACGGTGCAGTGGCACAAAGTAATCACCCTCGCGAGTTAGAAACGGGCGCATTGACGTTTCTTGATCGATCTTGCTCTTTAAGCGTTTAGCAATGGACAGAACAATATTTTTCTCATAAGAGCCCCGAGCACCAATCGCTCCCGGATCTTCACCGCCATGACCGGGGTCTAGTGCAATGGTCACAAGGCGCTTAAAGGGGATGCGTTGTTGGGCTCCCGATAGATCATTTGCTTTGCCAGCACTTCCTTGAGGCACAGAGGGCTTGACCCCCTTTTCAGATTTAGCCTCAGGCGTACTTCCTGACTTAGCAAAAGCAGCGATGGGGTCGTCATCCTTCTTGCCCTGAGCCTCGAGCAACAATTTCTTTTTCTTGGCACTCTCCTTGACCAACTGCATGAGAGGGTCAGGGGGGTTGGTGGGGTAGAGATCAAAGACCAAGCGGTATTGGTATTCAGCGATGGGGTCCAAGCTAAAGAGTTGAGGCTTTACTGTCTCTTTGAGATCAAAGACTAAACGTACCATCGTCGGTTGAAACTGCCCCACCCGAATTTGGGACACATAGGGATCATTGGGTTTGACCTTGGCCACCAGATCTTTCAGGGTTGGGTTGAGCTGCAGACCCTCAATATCCACCACCAAGCGATCGGGCCCACTTAAGAGTTGATGGCTAATGGGTAAGACTTGATCAGACTCTAAGGTAATGCGGGTGTAATCTTCCGAAGGCCAAATACGCACGCCAATTAACTTCGCGCTAGTGTTGGCGCCTACTAACTCGCTCTCGGTCAGTAATAAAACGAGTACCCCCAAAGACCCCATAGACTTCAGACCGTGTTCTAGAACGAAGCGGCGTTTTGGATCCATGGACATTGATAAAGACTCTAGAGCTAATTAAGGGTTATAGGCTTGGAGACGAGATTATTCAGGAGCTCTTGACCAATAGAGGTATTGGCATGAAATGCAATCAGGCGCTCATACTCGCTTGAATGATCCATTTGATGACTTGCTTTAATCACAACACTAAGATCCATTAACGGTAGAGTATTACCTGCTTTCTCGGGCCACTCAACGATGCAAATCGTGGGCTCATGACTGGCGAAGTGTTCTTGTAAGCCTGCCTCGATCCACTCTGAGGGTGATTGCATGCGATAGAAATCAAAATGATAGAGTTGGATGGGGTGTTGATTGATTTGCAATAGATGGGGCTCACATAAACTATAGGTTGGACTCTTCACCTTGCCGGTATAGCCCAGTTCCTTTAAGAGATAACGCACTGCCGTGGTCTTGCCAGATCCTAAATCACCTTGCAGGCTGATATGAAGATGAGCCCTTGTAGGGTTTTGACTCAGTTGAGAAACAATCGATTCAGAGAGTGCCCGAGCTAAGGATTGCACCAAAGTGATAGTAGCGGCTTCATCGCTACAATGAAGTTCATAGAAGGATTCTTTATTTACTTGCTCAGTTGGGTTGCCAGTCAGCTTACTGGTGGGCGCAGTACTCACATCAAGCCTTTAAAGTGAAGATTAAATAAAGTAATTTTAGACAGGACATTTCCCTCAATTTATATGCATTCTCAGGCATTTTCATCCGAATTGCACATCCAGCTAGAAGGCATTCGGAGCTGGCTGAATATCCGAGCCCATGAGTTGGGCTTTGGCCAATTACGGATTAGCGATACCGATGTGAGCGAGGCAGTTCCTAAGCTTGCAAGTTGGTTGGCAGAGGGTCGTCATGGTGAGATGGGCTATATGGAGCGCCATGCTAGTTTGCGTGCACAGCCTGATCAATTGCAGGCGGGTGCCATTCGGTCAATCTGTGTGACCATGCCCTATTTACCCCGGAACTCTTCAAAAACAACCGAAGAGCAGTTTTCTGCAGAGTTAGCTCGTCTAGAACAGCCCCAAGAAGCAGTGATTTCTTTATACGCTCGCGGCCGCGATTACCACAAGATCTTACGAGCAAAGCTACAAATCTTGGCCACTGAACTTGAAGAAAAGATCGCACACTTGCAATCGAATGAGGGTGGATTGCAATACCGCGTGTTTACCGACTCTGCTCCGATCATGGAAGTAGAGCTCGCCAGAAAAGCAGGTCTTGGTTGGCGAGGTAAGCATACCTTGCTGCTACACCGCGAGTTTGGCTCCTTCTTTTTCTTGGGGGAGATTCTGATTAATCTACCCCTGGCAGTGGATGAGCCTGTGGAGCCCCATTGCGGCTCTTGTCAGGCTTGTATCGATATTTGCCCCACTCAGGCTATTACCGCCCCATATGCATTGGATGCAAGGCGATGTATCTCTTACCTAACGATTGAGCATCCTGGATCGATACCGGTGGAGTTTCGTAGGGCAATCGGTAATCGTGTGTATGGATGCGATGATTGCCAATTGGTCTGTCCATGGAATAAATATGCCCAGCACACTAGCGTGCCAGATTTTGCCGAGCGCCATCAGCTAGGTAATACAACTCTTGTAGAGCTGTGGTCATGGAGTGAAACGCACTTTAATCAGCGCCATGAGGGTAGTGCAATTCGGCGTATTGGCTACTCACGCTGGCGTCGTAACCTGGCGATTGCTCTGGGCAATGCCCTTGCCTCTGATCTAGATATGCAGAGTAAAGAAAATATTACGAATCAGTTGCGGGATGGACTGCAAAGTGCCGACACTCTGCTTACAGAACATATTACCTGGGCTCTGGAGCAGTCTAAGCACTAAGGAGTAATCTGGTAGACAAATGAGCATGACCTCCTTTACGCGGCTCGTATTCCTCTAAAATAAGCTTTATCTTCTATGAGTATTAACCATTCTTCCCCAGACCCCACTTCAAATCAAGCGGAGACAATCAGTCCGCGTTTTCAGGATCGTAAGGATGCATTCTGGAGTGGGGTGCGCGATGGTCGTGGGGCCCCAGCCATGGTGCTTTTTGCTGGAATGGTGGGCTTTGGGGCGATGGGGCGTACCAATGGCTTTGATCTCTGGTTTACGACAGCCACGAGTTTTTTGATGTTTGCCCTTCCTGGGCAGATTGTGATGCTCGAGATGATTTTGCTGGGTGCCTCATCGGTCACCATTGCTCTGGCTACATCTCTCACTGCGACCCGCTTTGTGACCATGACCGCGACCCTCTTCCCACTCTTGCACGAGCGAGATCGCAATAAACAACTGTATGCCAAGGTGCATTTACTTGCGATGACCGCATGGGCTGTTTCTTTAAAAGAATTTCAGACGATTGAGCCTAAGCATCGCTTGAGCTATTTTGTTGGTTTAGGTATTTTGTGTTGGTTGATTTCTGTACCGGGGACTATTGTCGGATTCTTGATTGCGGGTAGTGTGCCCATGCCCATTACCCTGGGGCTCATTTTTATCAACCCACTATTTTTCTTACTCACTTTTACCGAGATCAGGGTGACGGGTTACCGCCTAGCTATTTTCATGGGCTGTATTGCTGGCCCGATTTTTTATTTGATTGATCGCGACACTAGTTTGCTAACCGCCGGACTCGTTGGTGGCACGCTGGCGTATTGGATTGATCGCAAATGGATTCGGCGCTATGACCAAAAGAGGTCTGCATGACTATCCTCGATGCTCTCTATCAAAATCTAGATACAGCCTTTGCCTTCAAACAAGGTTGGGAAGCATGGCTCGCTCTAATCGCTGCTTCTCTGGGTACCTATATATGTAGAGCCATTGGTGTGAAACTCTCGGGGCAGGTTAATCAAGATAGTGAGTTCTTTCGGTGGCTCTCAGCGGTTACCTATGCGATGGTGGCAGCTTTGACGATACGCCTTATATTTTTACCCATCGGCCTACTATCAACCGTGCCGCTCTACCTAAGAGTATTGGTATGCCTTCTAGCGCTGGGGGTAATGATCTCCAACCCGAACCGACGCTTGGTGCCTGCATTGTTGATAGGGACCTTGATGATGGTGACAATCGGCGTAGTACTGTAGTTTTCATTACCGCCTCATTAATGGGGTTTGTTATTGGTTCAAATATGCTATATACTGACGCCATATACACAGGAGAACAAGATGACTATAGCGACTACAACAGTTTTTACTAATAATCGAACTCAGGCGGTACGTTTGCCTGCCGAGGCTCGTTTACCTGATGAGGTTAAGCGAGTGATGGTCCGCGTGCGTGGGCGTGAGCGCATCATTACGCCGATCGAAAATACGTGGGATCACTTTTTTCTGAATGGCCCAGCGGTTACGGATGACTTTATGGCTGAGCGGGGTGAGCAAAAAGTAGCTCAGCGTGAGCCACTTTAATGATTAAGTATTTACTCGATACGAACGTTGTGATTTATGTTCTTAAGCGTCGACCGATTTAAGGTATTGGAAATTTTTAACAAAAATACAAACCGCATGGCGATCTCCAGTATTACTCTATCCGAGCTAATCTATGGCGCAGAAAAAAGTATCAAGATCGATAAAAACTTGGAAGCCATTGAAGACTTCATTAGCCATCTTGAAGTACTGCCCTATGATGCTAAGGCATCTCAACATTACGGACAAATTAAAGCTGGACTAGAGAAGAAGGGAAAGATTATTGGTGAAAACGATATCCACATTGCAGCCCATGCGATTAGCCAAGGATTGATTTTGGTAACCAATAATTTAAAAGAATTTAAGAGAGTACCAAATCTCGCTTTAGAAAATTGGATCTAAGCTTGCCCGGTATGGGTCCCTCATTAGCGCACAGGATAGCAACGCTCTAAATGAGACACTTTTCTAAAACTTTTGCAATGTGCATTGCCTCTCTACTAGCCCCATCGGCAATTTGGTGACGACAGCTCGTGCCATCGGCTACCACAAGCGCATCAGGATGCTTGCGAATGGTTGGTAATAGGTTGAGTTCTGCCATTTGCTTGGATGCCTCAATGTGTTCAACCTCATAACCAAAGCTGCCAGCCATCCCGCAACAGGACGATTCAATGAGTTGTGGGTTGGCATTCGGAATTAGCCTGAGAAGCTCTAATGCGGGGCTGACTGCAGCAAAGGATTTTTGATGACAATGCCCATGAACCAGTATTGGTTGAACCGATTCTTTAAAGCGTGGGGTAAAGCGCCCAGCTTTTTGTTCTTTGGCCAAAAATTCTTCGAGCAACTGCGCTTGCTGGCTTACCAGTTCTGCCTTTGGTCCTAAGCCCATTTGCAAGGCTTCATCGCGCAAGGTAAAAAGGCAGGAGGGCTCCAGACCGACAATCGCGATCCCTTGCTCTGCATACGGTCCTAAATGCTCAATGAGTGCTGAGAGTCGGGTCTTTGCTTCATCCACCATGCCAGCGGCAAGATAAGTGCGACCACAGCAAAACGGATTTGGATTGCTTGTACTAGAGGATGGTCTGGCTACATGCACTTTGTAACCGGACTTATGCAACACAGAGAGTGCTGCTTGCAAGTTTTCATTCTCGAAGTAAGCGTTAAAGGTGTCCGCAAAGAGCACGACGCGTTTATTCGATTTAGCCAATTCCTGGGGTGTGGCAAACGGCAAATCATCCTGGTTCCAAAAATGCTTAGACCGCCACACTGGTAAGGAGCGTTTGGCGCTAATACTTGTTAACCACTCTTGTACCTTGGCAATGAGTGGAATGTGATTGCGAAGATTTAGCAGGAGAGGTAAGCCAGGTACTTTGCTAATCATGGGTGCATAGCGAGGCAAGTGAGCAACCAGGTGATCACGCAGCGTATGTCCAAAACGTTCTTTGTATTGCGCCAAGAACTCAATTTTCATCTTGGCCATATCAACGCCAGTAGGGCACTCACGTTTACATCCTTTGCAACTAACACACAGATCCATTACTTCTTTTACTGCTTGCGTAGCCAGTGGAAGATGGGCTGGTGGAACGTCATTACCGTTCATGACCAGTTGCC
>Ga0214921_10000701_pt1 | contig 60374 bp, 45 predicted proteins | sample LL1505_MetaG_FD_177992 | JGI IMG/M metagenome (GOLD analysis project Ga0214921, IMG submission 177992) | Freshwater microbial communities from Lake Lanier, Atlanta, Georgia, United States - LL-1505 | ecosystem: Environmental > Aquatic > Freshwater > Lake | place: USA: Georgia | collected...
ATTGCTGATAAAAAGTATCTTATCAAGGGTGTGTATGAAAAGATTGGTGAGGATAAGATTCGCATCCATGAATTGCCTATTGGAAACTGGACGATGCCATATATTTCGTATTTGGAATCACTCGTGGATGGTTCTGTAGATAAGGCTGGGAAAAAGATTGCACCGTCGATTAAGGATTTCTCATCAGTATCTACCGAAGTCACAGTGGATATCACGGTTGTATTCCCGAAAGATAAATTAAAGGAATTAGAATCGACGTTGGATGAAAATGGCTGCAATGGTGTGTATAAACTATTGAAGTTGATGACGACGGTAAGTGCGACGAATATGCATATGTTTGATTCTAAACTGAAATTGCATAAGTATACTTCGGTGGAGGAAATCATCCAAGACTTTTACAGGGTTCGATTGCAGATGTATCAAAAGAGGAAGGATTATTTGATAGCGGAAATGGAGCGAAAATTGGTGAAATTATCGAATCGTGCGAGATATATTCAACTGACATTGGATGGAACCATTGATTTGCGAAGGAAGACGGCTACGCAAGTGAGTGAATTATTGAGTGGGTTGAAACTTGTCATGATTGATGGAGATTATAAATATCTTATCAAAATGGCTATGGATTCGGTGACAACGGAAAATGTAGCCACGATTATGAAGGAAAAGGCGGATACGGAAATGCAGTTGGAAACGTTGAAGAAAACCAGTTTGGAAAAGATGTGGCTGGGCGAACTCAGTGAGTTGGAAATTCATTATGATTTGTATAAGACAAAGCGTGAGAAATTGCAGGCGGGAGGAGGTGAGAAAAAGACGGTGAAGAAATTGACTATCAAAAAGTGAGGGTTTTATGTATATGTGTGGTGTAGTAAATATATAAGAAAAACAATTTGTCTTATATAGATTTTTGAAAGGAAGCAATCGTATGTTTATTTGTGTTTACGTGTATTTTTTTGTTTCTGTGCGTGTTTTCTTTTGTGTGTATTTGACGATTTACCACCCCATAATCCCGAAAACATCGAAGGTGCTTCTGGGTGTTTATCATAACCGACATTTTTGGGACTATTTTCCTTTAATTTATCCATTAACAAAACAAAAAATTCTTGTTTATATTCATTTAATTTTTGTTTGTCTGATATATTATATTTTTCAAGTATGTTATCAAGAACACTCTTGTAAGTTATATACTTATCTGTCTTATTATTTTTTTTATATTCGGTATTTACTTCTGATATTTTTTTAATTAAATCAGTATATATTTTCCTATTTGGATCTCTCAACAAAACAGTTTGGTTTTGACAACTGCTTGACATTTGTTCCATAGACGAAAGTTCCTTACAATATTTTGATTTAACTTTGTATTCAGGAGTCTTAAGTTTTAAATTATGTTGGTCTACCGTTCTCAATAATTCTTCTTCAAATATACTTAAAATATAGTCATCAAGCGGTTTTCTTATTTCATCATATTTTTCTTCATAAATAATACCCTTAGTTTTGTCCGAATTATTTATAAAATATGTTTTATCCACTTCCTTAAATTGAGAACCATTAATAGTATCAAAAATACCATGTTTCTTTTGAATTGCATCACAGACACTTTTGTAGGTTACAACGTATATTCCATTCAACGTTGTATTTGCTTGTGAAATTTTTTTTAATAAAGAAATAAAAGCATCTTTGTAATGATCCTCTATTGGGTCGCAGCCGCTGAACATGTTCTTTTTACATTTGTCAGATTTATAATTATATTTGTTGTCATTATTTCTTAATACATTGTCCCATCTTTGCAGATATATTTGTTCAAAATTAGTTCCGTCCGCAAATCGAACGTTGAATAAGGAATAACCAATTGTTTTAAATAATGTCAAATATTCTTTTATATCGGCTTTGTGTTTATTTTTAGTTGCAGGATCAAACTCACTAATATAACCAGTGGACTCCATGGTAGTTTTCAAATCGTTAAATCTTTTTTCTAATTCTAAAAACCCTTTGTTGCGAATGTCGTCTTTTTCAGGTATCAATCCAGTAGCGTTTAATTTCTTTATCAAATCAAATCGAGTAGTCTCTTGTTTGCATACAATTGAAAATGCTGTGTCATCACTACTATTTTTTGCCTTAGATAATAATTCTTTCTTTGTATCTATATCGTCAATATCATTTTTACTAATCTTTTGTAAATAGTCTGCTATAACATTTAGTAAAGCAATATTGTTTGCCGCGTAATGCAAAAAGGTGTTTTCATAAGCATCTTTAGTTAAAAGAATAGTGTGTTGTAATATATTATCATTTATAGTTGGTGAAATATTTTCTGTCGATAAAATCTTTTTAACAATTTCAGTGTTATTATGTATACATGCTACCATAAGGGGGGTTAATTTAGCCTCTACTTGTTGGTAGTTAATAAACTTTTTTATAGATTTGTTTTTTCCAACAATAACTCTATAAAAATCTATTAAATCGCCGACGGTTCCATCTTTAGCAATAGATATTAATAAGTTGTTTGCAGATTCATCAGTAAAATTATTATTTACTTGCCCTATTATTGAGCCATATTTTTTTATTGTTCTTACCTGAACTTCAGGTGATGCAACACTCATTGAATTACCAAGCTCGAATGAAATATTTTTAATTTTTTCATGCACGGCATCTGGAACATCGTCTGGTATCTCTTGAATTATATAACTCATTACTTCAGGTGATGCTGAAGTTGCCGTAATAGAGCTTACGTCTGCACCCTTCGAAATCAAATATAAAATAATATCCGCGCGATTTTTATTTTCTTTGTCGGTTATATTGTTACCATGATCTCTTATACCATCAAATGCACGCGAAATAGCGGGTATAGGAAGAAAACCAGTCACACCATCTTTAAAAGTGGGGTTTCTTTCAACCATTGCTTTCAATTTATCTATATCTCCTGTATATGCAAGCACATTCACCGTTTTAGGAGAATCATCGGTTTGAGAAGTAGCAGAAGCAGTAGAAGCAGTAGAAGCACTAGGAGCAGTAGAAGCAGTAGAAGCAGTAGCACTAGGTAGATAAGACCAGAAAGAAGAATCTGTTGTTGCATTATTTTGAGGAGCACTAGATAGATAAGAGAAGAAAGAAGAATCATTTTGCGCCGCTGCCGCTGGTGCTGGTGCTGGTGCTGGTGCTGGTGCTGGTCCTGGTCCTGGTCCTGGTGCTGGTCCTGGTGCTGGTCCTGGTGCTACTGCTGGTGCTGGTTGTGCTGCCGCTGGTTGTGGAGTTGTGGATTCTAATGTTGACAAATCGTTTTCGTCTTTTTTTACATTATCCTTAGGCAGAGGCTGAACACTATAAGGATTATTAATACTACCAGCAAGTGCGTCCGGATTTAACCCTCCAACTATCCTTTTTTTACTAAAGGTTTTTTTTAGAGAAGCCTTCCCTTTTTTCTTAGCAAATCTTTTATTTTTACGAGACGGCATTATAACTACTTTGTATTAATCGGTGTAGTATAGTTTATATATAGTATATTCACAAAAAAATAGTTGTGAATATAGAATATGTGTCGATTATAAAATATATGTAAAATTGTGAGTTTGTATCTATATTGAATCATTTGTCGGCGTGGATTCTACTACAGAAGCCGAACCCAACTCTTTTTCCACAGACTCTTTTTCCAAATTCTCCTTCTCTATTTTTTCTAAAATCTCCTTAATATAACTTGGTTTCAACATAGTTTTCGTTCTATTCGGCGTCATTTCCCAATCTATATAATCCCATCCAAACATCTGTTTAATTTCAATATCGCGCTTCTCAAAATACAATGCATATCCATCATAATTTTGTATCAATTCATTCACAGACTGAACCGTCCCCTTTTTCGCAAACGTGGCAAATAAATCGGGGAAATTATCGTTTATTTCCTTACGATTCACAACCGCACCTTTTTCAGTATCATAATAATATCTAGATGCAAACTTTAATTCCGGTCTTTTTCCATCAATTGAATACGGTAAAGGCGTGTAAATATGCAACGGCATCTTTTCCATAGTTCGCACATTAATTGCATCGAATTTGTAATAAGGGTTTGGGTCATCCATATCCAGTTCAAGAATCATCTCACCATTCATAAATAACTTTATTATTCTTCCTGTCTTAATATCCGTCCAATCATCGTTCATATTCGCCTCTATTTGCATACCCTCATATATATTTGGGATTCGGGATATTCTCCAAGGGGAACGAGGGTCTATTTCGTAATCTAAATACAAAGCACGCGCCAATGCCAATTGAAATAACACCGTTTCTGTAGTAGGAAACCAATGGTCGAAATGAACGAACAAGTGGCACCCCGTTGATTCTATATCATAACTCTTTATTTTCGCAACCTGCTTAACAACACCCAGTCGAAATATAACCGCGAACACTTCGGCGATAAAATAACTACTTACTTGAGAATGCACGTTTTGAATCAATAATGCCATATTTTGAATAATTGGAACACCATCGTCCATCTTTGTATCTATAGTAAAAAATATTTCTAACTTGTTTATTGTAAATATTTTTTACACATCTCAAACCCATCTCTTTAATTCTAACTGTTTATACACACGGTCATGATGGCGCGGTAATTCAAGAGGAACAACTATCGTGCTTTGGTCTCTGCAATATTTCTCGTAACCAACCGCCTCGTTATAGACTGAAGGGACTGCATAATCGAGAACCAATTGATTTAAGCGCTCCACCTGTCCTTTTATATTATTCGGATAATGCTCCGCATATTGCATATAAATACTACGCATGATTATTTTTAAAGTATCCACGTTTTGAGTCGAAATAACATATTTTTCATTCGACATCTTGTAAACCCCTTCGCGCAACCAATTTTGGATAATTTGTATATTCTTTTCCGAAAAAAACACCTGTGCTACAACATTGTCCTCCCACGTTCCTGCCAATGCTTCGCGATATTCAGTCGCCTTATTTTTCACTGCGTTTTTCTCATACATTTGAAACTGCAAATCTGTAGCGGGTTGTTGAATAAGATTCACGCGACCATTATATTGTTGCATATCGATTATTAATGATGAATTATTTGATGAATTATTCACAGATACATAAGATGGGTTCTCGGCTGAATATAATGTTTGAAATGGAAATGACATAATCTATAATTCTGCTATACTAAAGGTGTAGAAAAAATAGTCAAGAACAATCACACTTACATCCCCAACCATCCAAATGCTACATGTATAATAATGCTACATGTATAATAATTTTATAGACATCTCCCCCAACCCTCCCAGTCATTTCATACCGTCCACCGCCTTCAAAGCATTTGTAGTAACATATAGATATGCGAGACTATTATGACAACGTTCACACTATTACTAATGAGTCGGCTGCTAAATATTTAGCACGCATAATAAAATATATCACAATAGTATAATGGAACCGTTTTATACTATTGTTTTGGCAATCGCCGTAATTTTATTAATCATTGTTCTCACATATATTGGTGTCGTAATGTCAAATAATAATGCTAAAAAGGGTGTATATCCTCCCCAGTCTTCAACCTGTCCTGATTACTGGGCTCTAGGTGATGCAAGTATGTGCTTGATACCAGCAGATAAATCGAGTCGTAATGCAGGAACAATTTCAAAAGATGCAGCCGGAAATGTTATCACAACCTTATATGATAAAGACAATGGTTTATTATTGAATGAATCAAATACGACTGGATTTAATCCAATAAAAAAGGCTGTCAATTTCGGTCATGCAAAATGGGGTTCTACTGGTGTTTCGACAATTTGCGCGCAAAAAACATGGGCGAATACTTTCGGTATTGTATGGGATGGCGTGTCGAATTATAATGATTGTGCGTAATTTCAGGCTTAGACAGTTGTATATTCTCCCGATATGTTTGGAGAATTATGTGTGATAAATATATACCATTCTACACATTTAGAGAAAAATGGAGTCGGGTCTTACTATGTTGTTTCATGCGTTTGTAATCGGCATTTTATTGTATGTCGTCATGGTTTTTGCTCTCAAACAAAGTTCCGCCGTGGCTATAGATAGAAGTATTTTGATCGCCGCTCTTTTGTTGGCCTATATGATACTATTCGGTCATGGATTACCAACCAAGGTAAATAAAAATATCCTTTAGAAAATCCTTACGAAAATCCTTACGAGAATGAGTATTAGACCAACGCTATGATGTGATATATAAGAAATATGGATTTTTCTTATATATAGTTTTTGATGTATATGAAGAAGACAAAGAAATAGAGTGCTATATTTGTGAAAATTTGATTACTCTTGGCGGTTCTCCAGTTACATGGTCTAATTGTTCTATATTGCAAGGGTATTGAAACAGTCTATATATAATTGGACTAAACGATGTATTTTTCGATTCAATAATCTCATTGACCTCGTTGCGCAACTGTCTTAATTCTACAGTAGCCGGCAATAATTCTTCAATTTGGATGCGCACTGCTTTTTCCAATAACGATTTATTTTGAGTTTCATCATATTCAGTTAAAAGGGTTTGAATTTTCTCTTTCGCATAAAATATAATATGTTGTTTCTTCTTCACTTCCTCTTTCTTTTTATCATTGAAATAACATTCGTCGTGTTTCTCTAATAATTTGTTATACATAAGACTGGTTTCATTATATGCCTCAAGCTCTTTTTTAAAAAGCGCAGTTGATTTCGCCTCATTAACATAATTAAACAATGTGTCTAATTTTTGTTGTATAATCATCTCTTTTACATCAGCAGTGCTTTCACGATATATTTCTAATAAATAATAAATGGGATGGATTGCACCGGTAAAAATCTCGATATGTAGAGAACAAGGCGATTTGGCGTTACCACAATGCGCTTTATAACGATTATTCTCTTTCGAAAAAATAGTGCCTCCTGAGGATTTGCATTTAATGCACGTTGGTTTCACGGCTAAAACCGCATTACGTTTTGTCGTTTTTGAACCTTCTGTTTTTTTATAAACATTGCGTTTCGTTTTCAGTAGTTTGGTTTCATAATCCGTTTTCAATTTAAAATAACGATTCAATGCATCTAAGTAATTTTTACGAACACCGTCTTCTTTTTCTTCGGTTTCATTCGCAGGATTCGTAAATAAAGAAATTCCTTGTTCCGCCGAATTGCGGAATTGTATAGACGACGGGTTATTTTCCATCTTCATATCCACGATTCCATCTGGTAAATTTTCGACAAGTATTATTTTGTTATTATTCGCGTGCAATATTTTCAGGTTCTCAACGCCTTCGAAATCTAACCTCGTAATTTGATTATTATCGCAACGAATTTCTCTTATTGTTTCGGGTAACTTATTTAAAACCGTGAATTGATTATGTGAAATGTTTATTTCTTCGAGTGCATCGAGTTTTGTCAAATCCAACTTTTTAAGATAATTGTGAACTATAGACAGTTTTTTTAGAGAACGGGGTAAATCTTCTAAATCAACCAAATAATTATCAATACATTCGAATTGTAAGAGGCCTTGTGGTAAATTTATCACGCTCGTTATTTCACCCTTTACGAATGATATGGAGGTTATGTTTGTCATTCCAAAGTCTTTTAATATGGAAAAATCCAAATCACCGTGAAGTTCTTGTAAAATGGATAAATCCCTCAAGTTTTTGGGTGTATTCTCTAATAAATCTCTCAATTGTTCTTGTGCTGTATTATTTTCATTGATAATATACTCTCGTTTTTCTAAAACTATATTCATTTTACAGTATGTGTAGATTTTATGACGAGAGTAAAAACGTAGACGGGTATTGTTACTGACTTGTGAATGGCAAATTTGTAATATCACTAGCATAAGACTGTTGTTTAGAATCCTGTATTTCTTGGTAAAACCTTATTTTAGATAACACGTATTCTTGGTCTCGCAACATCTTTTGTTGTTTATCATATTCACTCTCTTTTCGATGACTACAATAATATAACACTAAAATGGCTATACCCATGAATAAAATGAAAACACCAATATTTAAAGCATAATAATATACATTGATTCGATTACCATGACACTCTTTCAGTGTGTAATATAAATAGTTTCTTGTGGATGTTTCAATCAAATTGGGGGTGGTTTCCATAGAGTAATATATTATATTATGATATCTATGGGTATGATTTTTTGAAGAGTTTTCCGAAAAATCATAATATATGCGCGGGTCTGGGTGATGGCGGGTCGCCATTTTATTGATGCAAAGTCCATAGAACAAACCAATAACACATGATAGCAACAACAATGGAAACCACCCATATTGGAATGACGGTTTTTTCGCGATATCCTACTCCAAACTGTCGGAAGCCACCATCTGCGGTGTATATAAATCCGGGTTTCGTATAATGAATACTGATAAATATAGTGAGAAACATAAATATGGCAACCATCAATTTATTACTGCGAATAAACATTTTCATAGAAGCCGACATTTGTTATTATAATAGTTACAATATAATAACAAAAAAAGAATGAGACAGTAACATGTCGGGGAAGTGGAAGATTATTCATCATACTCTTGGTCTTCCGAGTAATACCCTCCATCCATATAGTTTTCACCTAAACCTTGAATGTTGTATGCTTCCTCGTCGTAAAAGTTTTCAATATCCGCCTTTTCTTGTTTTTCTATTTCATAAATATCCATTGCCTTCTCCGTAACAACATCCATTCCGCCAGATTCGATTTCACCCGTAATTTTCGTCACCAATTCGTTACGTTCTCTGTCATAGGTTGATTGGTCGTATTTATAAAGCCCGGTCTGTTGACCCACATTCCATCGTCCTAAACGGTAATTCTTAAACATGTCCTCTATTTTTCTTTCTTCGATACTCATATCACCTAAATATTTGATGATTTCACGCTTCTCTTTTTCCTTGGAACGATTTACAAACTTCATAATATCCGCATAGGACATATTTGTGGTATTTTTATTCTCTTTTTCAATATCCAAAAATACATATAATAGGTCACAAACTCTCGCCTGTAACTCTTTTACATTTCCTGTTACAATGTTTATTTCCCTTTTATTTTCTTCATCATTGAGAACATCGTCATCAAAATCACCAAAATCGACCGATTCTAATAAATTCGAAACATCCTTGTCGCGATTTATTCTCCCGCGACGTTCAAGTTTGCGTTCTTGAATATCCAATTGCAATAAGTCGGCATCATAAGAACAGTTCATATATTCGTGAATCACAGAGTAAAAGCTATACACCAATAATAAATATGTAGTCTGTTTATCAAAAAGAGAATGATATGTTACATCGCGAATACCCTCCTCGTCGTTTATTTTCTTCGTGATTTCAGTGTGAATAGGAATATTTTGAACGAATAAATTCAAATCCACTAAGCGAACATCAATCTCTTTTAATAATCTCAATAATACAGCATCCTGTTTGAATTTTTCAATCTCCTTGTAGTATTTATCAAGGAATTTTATGATATCTAAGTTGTGGTTTTTTGAAAATCCCCAATGAACGTGAACCTTTTTATAAAACTCGCCGTCATTTGATAACAAAGATGGATACACCTTCGACATGGAATACACCATATTTTTTATATATTGCGTAACCGAGTGCAAACCGCTATCATAATATGTATCATTTCTATTCGCATCTGCGTTTGACACCTCTACGTTCGATAAAAATTCCGCCAAATTATTATACTCAGTGTTTGATAAATTACCTTGTTTATCGAAAAATGTCATGATATCTGTGTATAATTTGCGATTGGTCTTGATTAGATAATTTTTCAGTGCTTTTGTCTCATCATTTAGTTTGTCAGACATGGTTTTTGGGTTGTATTTATCAAAGACGCCATAGAGCAGTTTTCGCAATGGTTCTTCCACAACCGATGAGTTTGTTGTATCGAAATTTTGAAGAATATCTTTCCATGTATCTAATCGTGAAAAATCGCTGGGTTCAGTGATGTTTATAATATTTTCTCTGTTGACAATCGACATCAAATGTTTTAAATCAGACGCATTGTATCTTTTACCATTTTTCTTTAAGAACTCCATCTTTTCTACGATATTCCAAGTGCGGACATAGTTTGCAGGTTTTTCCTGACATATTACTGTTAATTTTTCTGGGACGGGTAAATCTCTGTCAAAGTTGCAATATTTAATGACTGCCGAGTAAATGCTGTCATCGTCATATCCTGATGCTACCGTGGGATGTTGTATTCCAGTAAAAGAGGGGTGATAAAACATGGGCGCCTTGGATAGCATTTTCACGTCTTGTAACAATTCAATCATGCTTTTCGTGGAACGAATATAGAGACCAATATTATTGTCTTCATTGTGGAAATAGGCAAGAGGAACCACGAATACACTATCATTGCAACATGCATTTTCCAAAAAGGGTTGTCGAGAACTTGTCTTCAAAACTGCGTCTTTATCACGAACAACGTGATTTATAGCTTCTATTATACCGAAACCAAATCGACTCACCTTGCTTTTGAGGACATTGTGATATTGAAATTGGTCTGCGTTTCCTTTTCTTAAGAGTTCCATAAAATCGTTCTTGAAATCGCTGCCTACGTTTTTCAAAGACTTGATGTTATCCAATGGAACAACGGGAGGCAAAAAATGATGCCATTTCGAAATGTTGTGTTCTTGTATTGAAACCAATTCGGGATACAATTCCATATATTGCCTCTTCTTCAAATACATGTCATTCACATCATCGCGGGTAACCACGTAAGTTTTTAATATCTCTTCAATGCGTTTTGATAAAGTTTCTGCGTTGATTTTGGTAATAGATTCCCATACGGATACTTTACTACGCATTTTATATAAAACGCAGGCGATGTATTTAATACCCGTAGTATCTTCTATACCATTAAGAGGATACCCACTGAATGAACGGACACAACCCGGGAAACTCTTGGTTGTTTTGAAAGACGGCGTTGCAGTTTGTATTGCTACGATTAATACACATACGGTAATAAGTATCAAGTTTTGATTTTTATAGTCTTTGTAGCTCGATATTTTCTTATTTTTCTTTTCCGCCAGAGCCACTTTTTTCGCGTAACTGGCTTCGCTAATCAGCGTTTTATTAAATACTTCGTTGGAAATTCTTAACACCGTTTCTGTAATCGCATCCGTGGGTATGTCAATCTCGGCACAAATGGATGAAAAAATGTTGTAAATGGATTCGGCGGTTTCACTTTCAAACACGGGTTTCTCCTTCTTTTGTATTGCCTCCATTACTGCTACTCCCAAATCCTTCTCTAAAATTTCGTGTGTTTGTATGCGATAGCCTGCTTCGTCGTAACCTTCTTCCGAGCTATAATCGATTTTTCTTAATATAAACCCACTGTGTTCGTCTATCCATGAATCTCCGTCGTCACTTAATTTTCCACATCTCGCGCATAATTCTTGTTGTTTCATTGAGTAGTTTCCACCATTAATAAAGGTTTGCGCCAATTCAAATAAAGATGCTGGCATTAATTTTGTATTTGTTTTTAAACAATATTTCCAATATGCATTTTCTTGCAATTCATTTACCATTGGTTCTCTGCAAAACTTTTCGACGAATCGGCAAATATCAAACTGTTTCTTTGTAAAATCGTCTTGTCCCAAAATCATATCGCGCAAATTTAAAAAAGGCGATTCTACACTGTCTGGTTTCATAACCTGTTTTCCCAATTCATTCGCAAGATAATTCGACCTGTGACTTTGTATTTCTTTTAAAATTTTGTTTTTGGAAATCATTTTTAAATAATAAGCAATATTATTTTCCAATTTATGTTCTAATTCATCCGCATTGATTTCGTAACGTTTATCGAATTCTGCCAATAATTTCTTTCTTGATATAGCTTTGAACCTCTCGGTTGCATCGTCGGTTGTTTCACATGTTTTATTCGTCGTATTTTTGAAACATTTATCGGTTATATTGCAAAACAGAGTGTTTGTATCAATAAATGCGTCCTCGTTTATTTCATTATCTTTAATCCAATAATTGTTTTTGCGACGATAAAAATAAGTCTTTTTGCGAATATGTCCTTCTCTTTCTATCTCCTTCTTTTCTTCCTCGGTTAATTTGGACTCATCAACGTCTTTTGGCAGCTGTGGCTTTATTTCCAACACTGCATAATTTCCGTCCTCTACCATCTTTTTCTTCGATATTAATGCGATAGCGGTGATTTTTGCATTTTCCTTCGAACATTCGTGTTTATGTATCAAGTTCTCTGTTAAAAACTCTAGAAATAATTCTGGGTTCATTTGTTTTTGCTGGGATGTGTATTTTGACATGAGTTCATAAGGTGTATCGTCGTATTCTTTATCGAAATAAATGGTTTCTGCATTATTGTCTCTTTGCAACTCACCGATGGACTCGTATTTTTTCGCCAAATATCTAAGGTGACATTCTTTGGGTTTTATTTTTTCCAATTCGGTCGTATCGTCAATATTTGTGAGAGCATCCATCATATTACTCGGTGTCATTAATACAATCATTATTGAAGCAATAATATTATTATATAAAGTCGCATTATCTGTTTGCAAAAGTCTGTATAAAATTTCCTGTGACGAAAGCGACGAGTTTTCCTTTTCATCATATAAAAATTGATAGCTTTGGTAAAAAACGTCAGAATAATCTTTTTTATCGGCGAGAGACTTTGATAATGGTGATAATATTGGGGATGGTTTGGTATTTATATTATATTTCACATTTCTCAATTCAGAAAAATCTTTATAGCGATTACCGAACGTTTTGACGAACTCGTGAATTTTCTCTTTGATTAAATAACGGATTTCCATATATTGTTTATATGTGATATGCGACGAATATACCATAAATGGTTCTAATTGTTTCAATACGTCCATATATGTGAATTTATCGTTGATATATTTTTTGACTAAGCGAATTAGAAATCGGGTCTTCGGCACAATGACTTCCAAGAACTTCTCCATTCTTTCATCGTCATATAATAGTGTTTCATCTAATGTAAATTCATGTATTCCCTGTAAAAATTGTTTACTTGTATCATTTTCATAGTCGAATTCTTTGGAAAAATCGTCGACGGTGTGTGTCGTAATATTCGTATTTTTACGCAATGCACGATATAATGAAAACATTTGGGTGTGCAAATTCGCCTTTTCCAGTATACTCGAGGATTGCCCGTCAATTGCAGAATGACGCACCACAGATTCAGGTAACATTAAAATGGATTTCAAAGTCATCGTGTCGTTGCTCGTCATTGGTGTTCTTACAAACACAGATTTTCCCGTTTTCATTACACTTTCGCCTAATTTCGTTGAACCAAGATTGTATCTTCGAACCACATATTGTTGAGATTCAATACCGGATGGTCTATAAACGCTACTGTAATAATCACCTAGGTTATCAATAATCGCATCCAAATTCGCTAACACCTCCACGTTATCTAACGCCTTTTCTCTAATTATCGGTGACGATTTAAAGGAGGCAAACAAAGAATCCATGCGTTTATTTAAAGTGTCGTAATCAAGGTGTGGGTTTCCAGATTTATTTTTCATATATTCGGTTTGTAATTCACTAATTTCCATTATATTATCTTGAAAAGTTTGTGGAAAAACATCCTCAGTATCTAATGTGTTATTCCTGTCATATATTACGGGGCGGTTTTTAACAATAGGCACTAACCATTGAATTTTCTTATCTAATTTTTGAATATGTGGTATGAGTGGTTTGTAATATGCTCCTACGGTTTGGATATCATAAACATTTTTATTGTCGTCGAATTTTGAAAATTGCGAACGTAACTCTTTAAACCGCGTCAAAACAGTGTGAATCGAGTTCATTACGAGTTGTGTTCTCTGGTTGTTCGGGATAGTAGATAATAATTCGTCCATGAAATCATTTACCTGTTCGTCAATACCATAGCGTTTTTCCCATTCGGGTATTTCCACGAGTTGCGTGATTTTTCCTAATTTCTCACCTTTAAAAATGTCTTTTGCTTCAATATACAATTCTTCTAGGGTTTCGAATATATCTTCTTCCGCCTCTGCATTCTCGGGAATAGATATAATGGATTCTCCGGTTTCGGTAAATTCCATGCTCGGTTCTTCTTCTTGTTCTTCATTGTATGTTTCTCCCATATCAATGGATTGTTTTAATAAAGCCAATGAACCTTTTTTCAAAGAAGCCGGTTTGTCGCGAATTACAATATTTTCAATGGGAATATTTTCAGGTAAACCCTTGTATGCAAAATCGATATAAATGACAGTCATTTCGGGATAAGTAATTACTTCAATCATATCCTCTTCTAAATTGCTGATTTCACCGTGAATAATTGACGGTGCATCCCCTCCAAAATGAATTGAAACCCATGTATTCGGTAAAAGGCCATTTTGACGAGCATACCCATTTTCATCCGCGCGGTTCATTAATTGAATTTTGGTAATGGATTCGTCAGAAATTAGGCCGTTTTCTAATAATGAAATTTTGTAATATTTCGCTGTTGCGATATCTATTAATTTAATTTTTTCATCATCAATATATGTGATTAAAGCGGTCATTTGATGGATATCTTCATTCGTAGGTGCAATAATTTCTATAATATCACCTAATTGCAATGACAACGTATTTTTTGGAGGACTTTCTATTTGAGGTTCAAGGGGGACATCATCATTGTCAGAATCAACCTCTTTATTTTCCTCTTCTTGATTTTCTATATCCTGATTTTCTATATCCTGATTTTCCATAATATATAGATATTGATATTGATAATACTATACAATACCCGTCTAAATAAATTTTTCGAAACAACATATTTTCATTGAGAACCGTGCAAATGACATAAAAAATACACAATATATAAGTATAGATTCAATCCAAAACCATAGAGGGATGTATTTTCCACAATTGAACCCATTTTATTCACTAGATATAAATGCGTGTTCTAAAGATAAAATAAAGCATAAAATCGTCTCTACACCGAAAAAATTGTATTATGTATTGAATTACAATAATCTCGGTTTATCCTTTAATGATACAAACACGTTAAAGTATAGGTCAGTGGTTTTCTCATTTCCCGAAAAAATACCCCTTAGTTTTTCTCCTCCCAAGTCTTTGCCATGGGAATATTTCACACAAAAACATAGTATTATCACAGATACAACGCTTAAAACAACGCCATTTGTTTATATGAATGAATACATTGAAGGTGTAATGATACATCTGTTTTATGATTATAGAATTCAGTCTTGGGAAATTGCGACACACGGGGCGGTTGGTGGAAAATATGGATATTACGGGAATTTATCGAAAAACGCGTTTGAAAATAAATATCACACTTATTTTCACGAGATGTTCTTAGACGCATTTCGAATGAATAGCGCAACTCTGGATATTAATAGCATACCCTTTTTAGAATATTTACATAAAGATTTGTGTTATATATTTATATTGCAACACCCTAAAAATAAAATTTTATTAAATGTCGCCCGCCCCGTTTTGTATTTGATTCGAATTTATTACATGTATTCGAACGGTGTTGAATTTATATCACCTAAACACTATGAAAACTGGTGTATTTTTAGAAACATGATTGGTGTCGTCGAATTTCCAAAAAGACACGAATTTAATTCTATAGCAGAAATTGAAGCCTTTTTTGACAGTGAGTCTTTGACTAGAAATACGAAGATTATACCAGGAATTGTAATTACTCACGAAATCACGGGTGAAAAATCCGTAGTTCACAATAAACATTATGATGAAATGAAAAAAAATAAAAATATACAATCCTTGGTGAAATATCAATATTTATGTTATCGAAGAATGGGTCAAGTCAATGAGTATTTGGCCTCTTTTCCAAAACACAAAAAGATGTTTTATGCTGTCGAACAAAAATACGAGGATTTTATAACTATCGTTCATCAGTGTTATATAAATCATTATGTTAAAAAGTGCAAGGCTGTTGATGGTGCGACAAAATATGATACAAAATACAGCTCGCATATTTATCTTATTCATAAAGAGATTTATTTACCACAATTGAGAGAGAAAAAACGACAGGGAACTCGTGCTAGTGTAACACGGAATATGGTGTCGGATTATTTCGATAAAATGGAGCCTCGGGAAATGCTTTATTTATTGTGTTGGGATGAAAGAGAGCTATCTGCTTTGTAAAAAATTGATATATTTACGTAATTTACATTTATTTACGTAAAAATAGAAAATGACATCAATCATTCCACACGAAAATGTGTCTTATGTTATAACAAATGAAAACTTCGATAATTCGACTCTGCCAATATCTACACCTGTTTCGATAAAATCGATATCTGTTTACCCTATTTTATTCAAGGCTCAAATAGAAGAATTGGAAATTATAGGAGAAAATACATATATAATAACAGACAATTTGGTTGTATCGCGCGTAGAAAGTCGAAGTAAATGTCTATATAATTGCGCTGGAAAACTATTTTATTTGTCTTGCAGTGTATGTTGCATGGCGGGAGTTTATGTTCTAGCTGTATATACACGTGGGGTTTGAACGTGTTTTTGTAAATAAATTTCAGACAATTCGGGTTCGGGTTCGGGTTCGGGTTTTTACATAGCACATGCATCATTATATAAAAGCGATAATTTGCTGAGGTTTTGAATATACTTGGTGCTATGTGCTTTATTTGAGTCACCCATATTTTTTATAGGCTCTCTAATTTTATCAATCATTTTCATAATTTCACCAGAATTGTGAATGTGATTCAAGTCAGTGCGGTAATCCTTATCAAAAAAGAAGGAAATGTTACCTTGTTCTATTACATCTTTGTATGGAGTATATACGAAATTATACCATGATTTCAAAATAGCTGTGGGGTTCGCCTTTTTAATAGTTTCAAATGAGTTCTTAGCATAGACTAAATCGTCGTTTTCTGGGAAAATACTGACAATGTCATTTATAAAATCAAAAAAATGAGTATTAAATGCTCGCATAAGAGTCTGTTTATCAGGAATACATTCTGTTTGCATTTTTTCTGGATGTCAATTTGCGATTTATTACTCCTATTTATTATGTCAATTTACTATATTTTATTATTTTGTTTTTATGTATTTTACGATATACATATAGAATTGAGCCTATTTTTTGCCTAGATGCCCTGTCCCAATACAGGATGCGATTGTCCCCCCACCTGTTTTATTTCATCCAATCTTTTTTGTTGCAGATTATCTATAGTAACATTGGTTGACAACTTATCTGGACGATAATTGTCAGGAGGTGTATTAATAAAGGAAAGGTCTTCTGTGGCAGATACATAATTATACATTTGGCGATTCCCACCCCTTCCCTTTGCACTTAATTCATCTGGCGTCATATTGTAATATGTGTATTGTTCGGAAACAATATTTGTTCCACTTGAAAAACCACCTAAATGATAACCTTGTGGTTCTCCGTTAAAACGGACGGCCATCTCAGACTGTTGTTTTAATAAAGGATGAAAGTGCTTTAAAATTTCGTCTCCTAAAACAAGTTTGTAATTATTCTTAATTAATAATAATGCAGGCACACTATGTAAATTCGGCGGAAGGACAACTTTACTGCCATTTTCGAGTATTATAAAGGTCTGGTTTGTTTTAGCATCGTGTTTTCGCTTATCGATACAAACAAAACTTATTTTATCAGACAAATTTCCTTTTACTAAAGTTTGAACTAGCTTTTGCGAATGTTTGCAATAATTGCTGTAATATAGTATATCCATCTCGTATATACTATATGAAAAACCATTTTGGATAATAAGAACGAAAAAGGCCTAAATCATTGTTGCGATTTTATTGCTTATTTCATTTCACCAGTGCACATGGAGTATAACAAACGGTTCTGTAAATATAGAATACCGTAAAGGAATACACCGGAAAAGGCGCTGATGAAGAATTCTAAACCCTTCTTCTTAGAGATTCCAATCCAAAGGCTGACAACAACAAGGATAACCAAGAAAACAAAGTTTGCGATGGAAAGAAAGTAAAACAAATTGCAATACTTCTTATCGAGAGGGCCAAAAACAGTCTCAACCATGGAGGACATTTTATAGTATATCCACAGAAAAATATTTACTTATGTTACATTATGTGACTTTCCCTAAATATTTTTATACAATATACAATATACGATTTACAAAGTAATCTACATAGACACAAATTTCTAGAGATATATCATAGAATATTACAAATGGATAATAACACCATTTGGAAAATAATAGATAGTTATTTTCAGGAAAACCCACAAGCTTTAGTATCACATCACATTGAATCCTACAATGATTTCTTTAAAAACGGCATATTCCAGATATTCAAAGAAAAGAATCCAATTCAATTAGAGACGAGATACGATGAAAAAATAAATGATTATCGCTCTAAATGTATTATGTATTTGGGAGGAAAAGATGGTAAAAAAATATATTTTGGAAAACCCGTCATATATGATGACAATAACGCCCATTTTATGTTTCCAAATGAAGCGAGGTTAAGAAATATGACATATGGTATGACGATTCACTATGACATTGACGTGGAATTTATAAATATTTTAGAAGAAGGCGAACTACCGACAATAATTGGAGCGGATGATTTACCCACGATTGCAGAAGAAGACACGACGAATGAGGTTGAATATTCCAATTTTAAGCAAAAGAAAGCCACCACGGGCGATGTTTTGGAATCAGCTCAGGAGACAGAGGGTGGCGGGGAGGGTGGCGGGGAGGGTGGCGGGGATGGAGGGGAGGGAGGGGAAGGCAGTGAAGATGAGTACAAAATCAAGGGTGGTGCACCGCCACGTGCAAAAGGAAAAAAGAAGATATTGGTTGATATGACACCCGCACAAAAAGCCTTATTAAAAGAATTAACCGAAAAATCAATGATTGAACAAAATAAACAAATTCAAACGACGACTCTCGAAAAAATCTATCTCGGCAGATTCCCAATAATGTTACAATCAAATCATTGCGTCTTAACTGGATTACCTCGCGAAGTAAAACACTCGATGGGCGAATGTTTAAATGACGTGGGTGGTTATTTTATTATTGACGGAAAGGAAAAGACTGTCGTTTCTCAAGAAAAGTTCGGTGACAATATGTTATATATTCGCGAATCCGGCGATGACAAGTATTTGTATTCCGCCGAAATTCGCTCTGTTTCAGAAAATGTATCAAAACCAATCCGCACTTTATCCGTTAAAATCGTCGCCCCGACATCTAGTCTCACTTTTAAAAACATCGTGGTTTCTATACCCAATGTGAGAATGCCTGTCCCATTATTTATTGTTTTTCGCGCACTCGGTATCATAAGTGATAAACAAATCATAACCATGTGTTTATTGGACTTGGATAAATATGAATCCATGGTCGATTTATTCGCACCATCCGTCCATGATGCAGGTGGAATATTAACACAGCGTAATGCTCTCAAATACATCGCCACACTTACCAAGGGGAAGACAACCACGCATGCTCTTGAAATATTAGCGGATTATTTTTTACCTCACGTTGGTGAAATTAACTTTACTCAAAAAGCCTATTATTTGGGATATATTGTTTTTCGTTTATTGTGCGTTTATACTGGAATTGAACCGCCAACCGACCGCGATAATTTCAAATATAAACGCATTGAATTAGTAGGTTCTCTCATGTATGATTTATTTCGCGAATATTATACGATTCAACAACGCAAAATTCATTTGATGTTTGAGGAAAAAATCACGTATAATAAGCATATATATGAGAATAACTTATACAAATTGATTCAAGACAATTATGAACACATTTTTACGGAAAGAGTCGTCGATGTGGGTTTTAAAAAGGCATTCAAAGGGAACTGGGGGTCACAATCACATACAAAGCGCATCGGTATCGTCCAAGATTTGAATCGTTTGTCATTCAATTCCGCTCTAAGTCATTTGAGAAAATCCAATCTTCCGCTCGACGCTAGTGTTAAATTGATTGGCCCCCGTGTATTACATAACACACAATGGGGATTTTTCGACCCCATAGATACTCCTGATGGTGGTAATATTGGTATTCATAAACACATGTCTATCTCGGCCTATGTTACACAAGGTTATTCTAGAGAAAAAATGCTCGATTGGTTGCGCGAAATGGCTGATATGAAGTTACTCGAGGATTGTTCTCCAATCGTCCTTTCAAAAATGACAAAAGTAATTGTGAATGGACTCTGGGCCGGTGCTGTAACAACCCCCATCGAGACCGTTCAAAAAATAAAATTATACAGACGTAACGCATTGTTGCCTATCTTTACGAGTGTGACTTTCGATATAAAGCAAAACACGGTGTTTATTTATACGGATGCAGGACGTGTTTGCAGACCCATTTTTTATAAAGATGAAGAAACTGGAAAAATGTCGTTTGAAACTGACTTGGTTAAACACAGAATAGCGGATGATGAATTTACTTGGACGGATTTAATTACAGGTTTTAATAAAAAGAGGGTTGAGAACTTTACACCGAAAGACTACAAATTCTATGACTTAAACGAATTATATGCAGGGGTGGATGTCGATTCCGATTCGGGAAAACTCAAACGTTTTTTCAAAGAGAAGGCAATAATAGATTATATTGATACGAATGAGACAGAAAATGCACTCGTGGCATTAAACCAGAATGATTACGAGAAAAATGCGAATATGAATTATACGCACATGGAAATACACGAGTCGCTCATTTTCGGTATGATGTGTAATATTATTAATTTTCCCGAGAATAACCCGGCAACCCGTAATTCTTTTTCATGCGGTCAAAGCAAACAGGCGTGTTCTTTATATCATACAAATCATCAAGTTCGTATGGATAAGACAGCCGTTGTATTGGTATCCGGACAAGCACCTCTTGTGAAGACGCGTTATTTGGAATATATTAACAATGAAGAGAACCCTTATGGAGAAAATGCAATTGTAGCAATCATGTGTTATTCAGGATATAACGTAGAAGATGCGATTTTAATAAACGAGGGGGCGCTCAAAAGAGGCCTTTTCCAAACAACATATTACAGTTGTTATGAATCACACGAAGAGAAAAATTCGGCATCGGGTGAATCCTCTGAAAAGAAATTCACAAATATCGAGACGGAATCGAATGTGATTGGAATGAAACCTGGGTTTGATTATAGCAAATTAGATAAATACGGTATTATACGTGAAAATACACCGGTTGATGATAAAACAGTCCTCATTGGTTTGGCAATGTCATCTACCGGGGACTCGAACCATAAAATAGACATGTCAAAAACACCGAAGAAGGGACAACTCGGTATTGTGGATAAAACATTCATTACAGAAGGAGAGGAGGGGGGGCGTATTGCAAAAGTTCGTGTTCGCGAAGTGAGAATACCTAATATAGGCGATAAAATGGCGTCTCGTAGCGGTCAAAAAGGCACTGTTGGTTTAGTCATACCAGAATGTGATATGCCATTTACAAAAGATGGCGTTAGACCCGATTTGATTATAAATCCTCATGCCATCCCTTCCCGTATGACTATCGGTCAATTGGTCGAAACCATTGTAGGAAAGGCGTCTTGTATATATGGTGGTTATGCCGACTGCACTGCATTTAATAACAAGGGTTCTAAAATAGAAGTGTTCGGTGAAATGTTATCGAAGGTTGGTTATCATTCGAGCGGGAATGAAATATTATATAATGGTATGACTGGAGAACAACTGCAAGCGGAGATTTTCATGGGGCCGAATTATTACATGAGATTGAAACACATGGTGAAGGATAAAATTAATTACCGCGCATTGGGGCCTAGAACTGCTCTTACCAGACAACCTGTATCCGGAAGAGCGAATGACGGAGGATTACGTATAGGTGAGATGGAACGTGATGCCGTCATATCACATGGTATGTCTGATTTCTTGCGCGAATCGATGATGGAGAGAGGAGACAAATATTATATGGCGATTTGTAATCATACGGGTATGATGGCGATTTATAATCCCTCCAAAAATCTTTTCATGAGTCCCATGGCAGACGGGCCGATTAAATACACCGGTTCATTTGACGGAAAAGACTTGCAAATTGAGAATATTACCAAATTTGGCAGGAATTATAGTGTAGTTTGTGTGCCGTATACGTTGAAATTGCTTATACAAGAATTACAGACCATAAATATCCAATTACGAATTATAACGGAGGACAATATTCAACAGTTGGAAAATATGTCGTTTTCTAAAAATATTGATAAATTGATGGCAACTACGGATATTCAGCCCAAGGCGATTATCGAATCCATTAAAAACACGCTTTATGGTAGTGATATAGGGTCTCGTATAAACAAAAGCAGTGTTGATGATATTACGACATCGAAAAATCAAATGGATGAAATGGGTGTTGTGGAAAATTCGGTAACGGATGTTTCACAAATCGACGAATCAACACCCGATACTGGAATCACAGAAGACTTGGAATATAATAATATTACAGTAACCCCCGATATGTCATCGCCTCAATCGTTGTCATCACCCGAAGATGAAAAAAAAGGTGGAGGCCGCGGTAGCGACGGTGACGATATGTTCTCCGTCGATTTTTTGTCAGAGGAAACAAAGAAATACAACATAGGGGATGCAGTGCATTACAGAGCCGATATATTACCAACTCGGGTTTGGAAGATTACCTACATTGGTGACCGATTTATAAAGATAGAGACGCCCATGGTTCATAACATGGAGGGTTTGGATACAACTCTTATGGTTACAGCATTGGATATATATAAACCCACAGACATACCATATTACAATGAGGATGTGAATAATATGAATAATAATATAAATAATAATATGATGGGATATCCGACTGGTGACATGGGGTTATCGCAAGTTAGGGAAGGGTTTCCAAATACTGGTCTCCCGATTCATTTTGCGCCCGTTTTTAAAATTATGAATGGAGGGAGCGATTTTTCAACCGGTGGAGGAGAGGATACAATGAATGCGAAATCGGTCGGCGGTGACCCGATAAATTTTGGAATTACACCACCTCTAACTCAACCGGCAATGAATGGCGGGGGCGGGGGTGGAGTTGGCAGTGGAAACATGGGCGGAGGTACAGAAAAGATAGAAGACGCATCTCCATCAAAGTTAGATTTTAGTAAATTGATTATCAAAAAAGTTTGAGACTAACCACGTAAAATTGATTTTTATTTATACTACAAACAAGTATAAATAAATACCGCGTATTTTATATAGAAATGTCAACTACAAGCAATCGTGTTTTAAACATATTTAAATCTAGGATGACGATGATTGAATTATTGTCAGAACAAGGATATTCAACGGATGAATATGAATCTTTTACCATTAATGAAATTGACGCAATGTTTTCAAATTCTCAGCTTGATATGTTAGTTAAAAATGAAAAGACTGGAAAAAAAACTTATGTAAAATATTACCTGACCGCAAAGCAAATCCGCCCATCCAATTTAGATGATATTATTGAAGACCTATTTTTGGTAGAAAATGTTTTAACTAAAAATGATAACCTCGTTGTTATCACGGAAGATGAACCCAATGACACAATTCAAACCAGAATGAAATATTTGTTCGACCATGACGGTATTTTCGTCGTAATTCACAATATCCAGAGGTTGCAATATAATATTTTAAAGCACACATTGGTTCCAAAGTGCCGGATTTTATCTGAAGATGAATTCGGTGATTTGAAAGTAAAGTATAATATTAAGGATAAATCTCAATTACCTGAAATTTCGCGTTTTGACCCCCAATCACTCGTTGTTGGGTTAAGACCGGGTCAAGTCTGCCATTTTATTCGCAAGAGCTCGACCTCCATGTATTGTGATTATTATCGAGTGTGCATTTAGAGCAACGCGTATTTTAGTAAAACATATGCATTGGTAATTAGAATTGGATGAGACGGTTCTCTATAGTCGGCTTGTAAAAATCTTTTTCTTTTGTTTTTATAGAGAGAGTATGGAAAAAATGGAATCTATTTCTGGATACAACATAAATGATTTTTTTTATGTATCAGCAAAGACAGGAAATTATATGCCAACAGACACGGAATGTGTTGAAATGAACCCAACTGATATTCAATGGGACACGACGTGTGATGAGATTCATTTTACTGAAAATAGAGACAAATGCATTCAAAAAGAATTGTGTATGAATAAAAATTACGCAGACAAACTCGTCAGTGCAAATAACGGACATTATGGTAAAGACGAAAAATATGTCAATACATCAAAAATATATATGAATTCATATAAAACATCGTTTGTGTTTGTAGCTGGTATTGCTGCACTTGGATATTTCATTTATCGTAATCGTGTTGTGAATTATATTACACCAGAAATTGTGGCGAAATAGATGTGGGTGTTTGGTGGTGTAATATAGAAGTTCTCGAAAAATTATACATATATACTATAACAATGGGAAATACTCAATCGAATGATAGCGGAGTAAATCTCATGAATAGTGAGAATCGCCTTTTAGCTGATTTGGCGGATTTCAATGTAAAATATAATACCTATATTGCTTGTAATAATGAATATATAAATCCGGGTAATTCAAAATTAAAATGCAGCAATGTAGATTTAAGTAAAAACACTTATGTTTCTGCCTATGAAAAACTTAAAACTACCTCACCGGGTTACGAAGGAAGCGTGATAAATGTCAGTAATAATCTAAAAGAATTTGCAAATGACCCAAAATATAAAAATATATCCCCCGCCATTTATGACGCATCGTTTCAATACATTAAAAATACACATCAAAACGACATTTTGAAACTACGCTCGGAGTTGGATGCCAAATTAAAAGAGCTTTATGCGACAGAAGATTCTCGTATGAATGAATATGCGAATTACTATGATACTACAATGTATGTCGGCATATTATGGACTATTTTAGCAACATCCGGATTATATTACGCATTTACGAAACTATAAAACCACTGGATAAAATATATTTCTATATAGTAATAAGGTTTCTACATAGAAAAGAACACATCGACGAAAAATGTCGTTTGCAAATAAAGAAATGATACAAGTTTTGCCATTACCAGATAATATAAAATTCACAAGCAATTCACAAGTCGTTTCTGGAATTAAAAATGAAAGTCACGACGAAGCTTATACGCCCAATGGTAATTATATAATAACGGCTTCATCTTACGCTAGTGATAACGCCCAACCTTTCAATATATTCAACAGCACGGAAAATAAATATTGGCAATGCGATTTTAGCGGAAATGCTGATTATAATATAAATACAAATAGTCATCCCAAATACGTTCAAAACCCTTATAACGAAGGGACTCCGTCGACTTATCACGGGGGTGGTGCAACTACAAATACATGGGTTACTACAATTGGTGGAGAAGAGGGAACAACGCAGAATTTCGTAAAGGGGGAATGGATACAGGTGCAAATACCATACAGAATATATTTACATAAATACAGCATTTTGACACCACCTTATAGTGAAAACTCCACATTCCCAGTGAAAATGACTCTTGTTGGTTCAAATGATGGGAAAAAATGGGATTACATCGATTTCCGCAATTCAATCACCGATAATTCACCTCCTATTGCGAGTCATCCTTTAAAAACGTTCAATATCAATTCTAAGGAAAAATATTCTTATTTTCGATTAATTTTTAGCGAAATGAGTAATAAAATAAAGTTTGTAAAAATAAATCAGTGGAATTTGTGGGGAGTCACTATGAATCGATTAAATCCAGATGCGGGCGTCAATAACCCCGAGGCCTTTTCAAAAGACGACCAGTATACGAAATTAAATAACAAACTTTTGTCTGATAATACATACATGTTAATAGATAAGAGAACAAAACCCAATCCTACTCTAGATGAATGCAAAGCCACGTGTATTAATGACGGCAAAAAATGCACTGCTTTTATGTATGGAAACGCATTTGATTCAAAGCAAAATCAATCCTATTCTCTTTGTTACGGTGCATCTTCGAATAACAGTAAGGATTTTTTTACACCCAATGATATGGGTATGACAACGGGTGATGTATATATTAAAAAACATCACAAGGAATCATTCGTTTCTTTGGATAGAGGATTGGAACTGTCTCAATCGAAGCATACCGCACCAGCAATTCATACGGAACCAACGCAACAATCTAGTGCACCATCATCGTGTCATATAGTAAACAATGAAACTATGGAATCTATTATATATGCGAATATGGCGATTATGTTATTTACAACGGGGGTTTTTACTTATATTCTATACTCGAATAAATAGCGGCCCACCAACTGTAAAGAGAAAATTGTTATCTTGCCGGTCTAATATCTATATATGTATATATATAGATACTAGTGTAATAATAAAAAATGAATTCTGGAGATGGTAACTATGTTTCTTATACGAACATGTCGGTGATAAATAATAAAAGCCCATTCGCAACCATTTTAGGCGATATTTACAATTTATCACAAAAGAAATCGATGGAAGGACTGGAAAATAAAAGCGATATGTCTTTGAATTATACTACAAAGAGCGATTTTCAAAAAACATATGGCACGGTATACAATGCCGATGCAATTGCCGCAATTAAAACATATCAAATTGAGCCCACCATTAAAAACGAGGTTCAATACGAATCGTCTTTGCAAAAAGTGAATAAGAATTATTACGATTTAAGTAACAACATCGGTGTTATTACGAATAAAGGCAACACAGGATTGCGCGATATAATGATGGATAAAGAAATGTATGATTTTAGTGGAAATGTATTTCACTATACCAACCCGATTATAACAAAGACAGATGGCCTTATTGAGGATGTAAATACAATGGCTGTTTATCAAAATTCGATTTACGTTATGGGTGCAATTACATCCGCGACTTTATTGGTGGCGGCAGTTTTATTGGCGACATAGAAGAGAACCTGAGTCGACCGTTGATGAAAAACTTTATACTTATAATGTATATATGGGAAATTTTTTTGTATCTCCTCCTCGTCAAACATTATATACCGATTTATCGGGAGTTTTTCAAGTTCAGCAAAATTATTATAAAAATTTGATTGGAAACATAAATGACCCGAGTTTGAATGAGAATGTGAATTCGTTACAAAAACAAATGGATGATTTAAACGCGGGTTTTAAACAGGCCAATATCTCTACAAATCAGGTTCTTACTCAACAAAAAGACATGATTGATATCGTAGATACTGAAAAAAAGCGTTTAGAATTAAAAAAACAGAGCATTGATGGTGCATTAGTAAGTCGAGACAGAGCAGTTATTATGAACGACAGTTACAGACAGCGTTATGTTTTATATACAAAAATGATGGTAATATTCGTATTTGGTTTAGCCATTTTTATTGCGATTATATTGTTAGGTCAATATTTTCCTATTATCCCCTCATTTGTTGTTACATTGGTGTGCGCTATTGATATAATAATTGTTTTGTTTGCTTGCTATTTCATTTACTTGGAAGTCATTCAACGAAATCCTTTGAATTTTAATGAGTTGAATTTGGATGGCCCCACTGTATTGAGTCCCGACCAAATAAAGGCGTCTCAAGCAAACGCGCAGAAAAGTGGGGATTTGTTAGGTTCTCTCAATTTGGGGCAATGTGTGGGTGTGGCTTGTTGTTCGGATGGAACTGTATGGGATGCCAGTAATTCATATTGTGTTCCTAACTCAACGAAGAGTATTGCGGATGCGGCTGCGACTGTTATTTCTAGTGGCTCGACTGGTGCTGCGACTGGTGCCGCCACTGGTGCCGCAGGGAATATTCTTGGTTTCACCACTATTCTTGATTCATATAAACTCGGTGATTTTTCGAATAAAATAGCCGTAAATTCACCGAACGAATTCGAGCGTTATAATAGGGCATAGTATTGTCTTATTGTCTATATAGTTGTTCCAAAAACATAATGCTATGTTCTTGGAAATAAATATCTAACACCAATTTAGAGGACACATATATATTTTATAATGGGAAGTGGACGTTCAAGACTACCGCCGCCAGACCCTATCGGTGATTTACATAGAGAAATAAGGGGATTAAACGATCGCGTGAATGATTTAAACAACCATATTAATAATTTAAATAATATTGATAGGGTAAAACAACGAGCGATTAATAATCTAAGGGATAATTTGAGAATTTCTAATAATTCTGACATTTTACATACCGGAGAAAGAGATAATTACAATCGACTTTACACAGCTGATGAAACAGTAACTATACCCGCATTAGTTACCGAACGAGATACATTAATAGCAATACGAGATGACCTTTATACAAAATTAGGTAAAAGTGAATCTTCGAATAAAATGACAAACGATGCAGCACAGACACTAGCAGATAATACAACTCAACTATCTAGTCAAACAGTTGCATTAGATTTACAAAATTACGACACCAAACTTAAATTATACGAAGGTATTCGCGTTCAAAATCGAACTCTTATGGAAAAAAACGACGAAATACAAGGCAAATTTAATGCGGACGACCAAAAAGTATTTTATCAATCCCAACTTGTAGAATTTTTGAATAAACTCAACAATGGGTTCTCTATAATCTATTTATTTTTGTATGTCATATTGATTCTATTATTATTCCTTATTAAAAACCCCGGTGATTTTTATTATTATAAATTACCCCTTGTCATTGGATTTTTTATTTACCCTTTTATGGCCATATATTTGATTGATTTTGTCATCTATTTTTTCGATTTTGCTTATTCCGTCATAAATGCGAATGCATATACGAACAATTACTAATCATTACCACCGGTCTATAAGAAAAAATGATTTTTCTTATATACCAAAACTCATGCTTATTCGGTGATTTTATGTATCACAGTGTCGATGCGCTAATATCGTCATCTCCATCCGTAGTATTATCACCATCTGCATCTTCGTTTGTCAAATCGTTCTTGTAAGAACGAAACGATACACCGAGCCATACCTGATTCCTCTGTCGCCCAAACTCCTTGTCCATGTATTCGTGGAGCTCCTTCGGCTGAGGCCCCTTGCCTCCATAATTTGACTGGTACCAAATCGAGAACTCGTTATTCAAATCGCGCTTGTTGATCTTGCCATCCCCGTTCCTCTCGATGCGGTCGGCGATGAATTGAGATAGGTAATCTTGTGTTCGGCGGTATTCGCCGCTCTTGGTCATAACGATCTCGCAGTCTTTGACGATGCCGTTTGTCTTAAACGCGCGTTGAACTAACATAGATGCAAATACCTCCTTCCATGAATCGAACTTCTCGTCAATATCGGGCACCAGTTTGAATTGGTAGGGCTTTTCCTTATCTCCCTCCTGTGGGTCGTTTGTGAAAAGTGATTTGAAAGGGACGGCGCGAATTCTTCGCCATGTGCCGTGGTCGTTACTCTTCACTTCCATGAAATAATTGCAAGCCAAAACTAGTTTGAACTGAGGAAGGAATGAAATCACCTTGCGCATGTAAGGTGCACGTCCCTGCAATTGGTCTTTTCCGCTCGTAAGTTGCTTCATAACACCGACGTTGATTTTCTCTCCCTTATCTGGCTCTTGCATTACTGCATATCGAACCCCCTTCAATTGAACTATTTCAGGTGTCAAACCACCCACCTTACCCCGCTTATCTGTAATAATACTCAATGGAACATCGCCCTTGTATTGTCCCAATACCTTTTCCATTAAATTAACTAACATCGATTTACCATTGGAACCAACGCCAATATACATATTGAACGTCTGGTTTGTAGACGTTCCAATTAATGTGGATGCCAGATGATCCCACATGTATTCACACAATTCCCTCTCTGGAAATAGTTTGTCCATGAAATCGTTGATTTCATCCATAATAGGTTTGTGTTTTACGGGATTGAGCTCGATGTAATCAATATTAGTAGTCATCGAAATGTTGTCCTCGGGCTGGCCGGGGCGGAAAATTTTACTTCGAAAGTCAATAACGCCGTTATTGAAGCATAGGAGATATTGGTTGGTGTCTAACTTTTCCAAAAACGTGCCGTCGAAAAACAGCTCCTTCGCCTCCGTCATTATATTCTTCTTGTCATTCGTCTTCGACATACGTAACATAATATTCAAAATTCGTCCTGCACGGGCATTCTTTATTTTATCGAGCTTCCCCATACCATCATCATGCTGGGCGGCTTGCAATTGAGCGGCCTGTGCCATAAGCGCTTGTTCCGTTACATTTTCAACTGCGCGGTTATTATTTTGCATCAAGGTCGTAATTGATTTCTGGTGATATAATTCACGGACTTGGACCGAAATTGATTTTCGCAGTGTAGTCCCTGAATCAATCTCCTCCCATCGGTGATTCCTATATTGATACCAAATATTGTTGGTGACACTAACACATACATACTCGTTCTTATACATTTGATACAATACTCTTGCCAAATCGAAATCTCCACATCCTGGTGAACTTTCATCGTCGCGTTTTGAGGCTGTCATCATATTATCAATCGTATTCTCTACGAAATAATCGACCGTATTCATCTTGATGCGGTTGAAATCTTCAGGTGATTCCTTCTTCGCCCAATGCATAAGTGACAACTTTGTGAGACCATCGCACTTTCGTATCTCAAACTTGCTCCATTGGTCGCATAATTCTCTTATACTGCTATATTGGAATGTCGGTGACTTTGCACTGAATGCAATCCATATGAGGAGCAGTTTGTCGTTCCAATCATACATTTTGTCACGCTCATTCTGGTTCATATTTTTGAGAACCCATCCAACGCGAATCCACTTGTCGTAACTACCTGGGCCATAATAAGAAATTGGCAACAACATCGTATAACTATATGCGTCCTTCAACTCATAATCAGTGATTGGAACGTTATCTAAGAAGTTGTTAACTATCAAATCCAGTTCCTGTGAGTTCCTAATATTAGCAATCGCTACCCCGGCATTCATTATATTGTCGAGTTGTATTTGGCGAGCTACTGCTGCGCTTGCTGGTGCTACAACTGCGTTCGACCCCTTATTGTTAGTAACCTGAGAATGGAGTTGGTTGTATTCCGCGATAAAAGCGGGTTTCATAAATAGTGAAGGGTGTTTATTGTATCGAATTGACAACTTGGGAAAGTTCGCTCGAATATCGAATTTTGAAATAGGGATTTCGTGACGGGTCATTTCGTTATCACCTGGGTCGTAGCCGCACTCATAAACATGAGTCAATGAATACTTGTCACAGTTTGGCTTACGTGAACCATAGAGTTGCCAGTTGCCGCCCTTACCACCCGCCTTACTGAATGAATCGTCCACTACATTTTCCCAGCTATTGTCTGTTGGAAACCCGTCGAACATAATCCCTATCTGCGTAACTATGCGAGAGCGCAAAATGTGTTGGACGGTCAAATCGGCTTGCAATCCAATAATAATGTGGAATCCGTCCTTGACTATATTTTCCTTGTCGTATTTTTTTGGCTTTGGCTTCTCGAGAACATATATCGGGAATTTCGTGTCTGCGTCCATTTGGAAAATGGTTTGTAATTCCGATAAATACGCGTCTGTCAAATCCTCAATGTGTTCTGTAGTATATTGGCGGTCGTCCATAGCAACAGGATATCGAAAATCGATGTCAATCAATATGGGACCATCATCTACTCGCTGTTTTTCTGTGAGATACTCCTTTTTTGCGCTAGTTTTCTTCTCCAAAACCTCGCTGTAATATATGCGGAGGAATACAGGCTGTTCTTCGTCTGGAATACAATACGAACCACCATATATACCAGAGTCTTTATCCCCCGGTATGCGCGTGTTTGTGCATGGTTTTGACGAATCGTTACGCGTAGCATGTTTATCCAAGAAGTCTTTTAGTCCTGTATATTTTTTTATATTTTGTATTTGTGATTCATCGATGGAATTCATCAACGATTCCATCGTCGTTATTTGAGATACTATATTGCGATATTTTTATTTCCTTTCCCCAAATCAATTTTTTGCTGCGAAAAATATTTTTTATTTGAACGTTTTTGAACGCATTTTGCGGTTCGCGAAATAGTCAATTTTTTGAACCGGCGCACCATAAAAATCATCCTAAATCATTCGGGGGGGGGTCGACCCCTCGATTTCGGTATTTTTGTAGGGCTTATAGTAAAATTTGGGGTTTTTGGATGGTAAAATATGTTATTTACAGAAAAATTGATTTAGAATGAATTCGAGAAATGTTATCAAGTATAGTATCAATACAGTATATAATAAATAATTTAAATTAGCACTCGATGAAGTTTTGTGAAAAATGCGAAAATATGTATTACATTGGTGTCAATGCGGAAGACCAAAATAAATTGACGTATTATTGCCGAAACTGCAAATATGTAGATGAAACAATTACAGAGGACAAGTTATGTGTATTAAATACACAATTTAAAAAGGGAGAACAGAAATTCAATCATATTATAAATAAATATACGAAACTTGACCCTACTCTTCCTCGCATTTATAATGTGAAATGTCCCAATGTTGAATGTAAGACTAACCACAAAACAAACGAGGGGACGGGGGAAGTTCAGGCGGAAGTTATTTATGTTCGTTATGATGACGACAACTTGAAGTATTTGTATATATGTGCGGAATGTGATACAACATGGAAAACTAGCGACAATGTGTAGTTTAGTTTGGAGTGGAAAAAAATTGCCGTGAAAAATTGTCATTTTTTTACCATAAGTTCTTATTTGCGAAAAATTGAATCATTGTTCTAACTAATTTAGAGATAACACAAACAATTATAACAGTAGTATATAAAAATGGATGATACAGATAATATTGAAATCGATGAGGAGGAGTTTGATGACGCACCTATTGGTAAAAAATTAGGCAAAAATAAGACCACGGACGATGAAGATTACTCAGAAAGTGGCTCTGAAGCTAATTCTGACGATTTAAATAGTAATACTGACAATAGTGATATTGATGATGAGGACGAAGAAGATGATGATATGGATGACGACACAGAAGCCGATTTTGATGAAGATATAAAAGGAAAAACTATTGAAAATAATGCTACTACAGAAAGACAAAACGCATTTGTAGATATTTCAGACGACGACGACGATGATGAGGAAGATAATGATGAAAATTACTTACAAAAATTTGGTGAATCAATTCAAAATAAAATCATTGATGATTCTCATCCCGAATTGAAGTATCACAATAATGATGAGATTGAAATTTTGTCTCGCGTTGTTAGAGATGAAAATGGAAATATTATTGACCCATTGCATAAAACGTTGCCGTTTTTGACAAAATATGAAAAGGCGCGCATTATTGGTGAAAGGGCAAAGCAGCTGAATAGTGGCGCTATACCTACGATTGAAATTGAATCAAATATTATTGATGGCTATTTGATTGCTCTTAAAGAATTCGAGCAAAAGAAGATTCCGTTTATTGTTAAGCGTCCTTTGCCGAATGGCGGGTGCGAATATTGGAGATTTTCGGATTTGGAAGTCATTGGATAAACCGTTTACTGAATTACATAAGAAAATAAAGCTTATGTAATTGTCAATGTTATTCGAGAGAGGGGGCGGGGCGGGGACGAGACGCAGGCATTGCGTTGCGTTGTGTTGTTCTATATCAAATATTTTTCTTTTTCAATAACGATGTCACTTATTATATTCGTGAGTATTTTCTTCACATGTTTTATTTCTTCAGCATCTGTGCGAGAACCGATGACTCCATTATAAATCGCCGTGTATTTTTTATAAGCAGGTGTATCTAAGGTAAGACACGATGGGTTTTCCCTTACCCATTGTCGAAACGTTTGGTAATTATTATTCGCAATATCTGCTATTACAGACTGTATTTTTTCTTTGGAATCATTTCCTGTAATCCATTCTCCATTGTTTCTTATATATAATTTCTCGCGTTTTTCATCGCAACAATGTAGTGGTCGTTCTTCTACAGGAGTCTTACGTATTTTGTCTGTTATCATTTTCGATATACCACCTGTATATCCCAACCTCATATTTGACTCCAAATTTTCTGTAGAATAATCCAATGTTCTCACGAATTCATTTATATCGATGGCGTTTTTACAATGTTCGTTGAGGAAAAACTGTATGTTGAATGTTTTATTATGGCTATGTGCGGAATTCATACTGTTTACATTACTGTTATTACTATTATTTGATACGTTGTTTGCAGAGCTCATTTTTTCAAAAAAGAATTTTTGTTGTTCTAACATAAGTGCTTGATAATCGCTATTTTGTTTGAATAATTGCAGTAATATTTCAGGAGTAAACTCGGTGTTTTTTTTATTTTTTGGAAAAGCCCCTTTGGATTTCAAATCATAATCGTTATCTGAATCTGAATCTGTATATGATTTTCGAGTGCAGTCATCATTCTCAGAATCGGATACCTTTGCGTCGTCATCATTCTCGGAATTGTATGTATTTTCGAATTCATTTGTATCTTGGGATTCTTGACAAATTTGTTTATGTTTCCAAAGTGATTGTCGAGAACTGTAATTTTTCTTGCAAAATTCACAATTATAGGTGTGTTTTTGTGAATCGGTAGTCATCTTTTTATCGACGGACACCTGTTTATCAATTGTTACGTGTTTTTGTGAAACCATATAGGTGTGCTTTTTTGTTAAAAAATGGGCGTTTAATCCTTTTTTTGAAAATGTTTTATAGTTACAATATTCACACACATGTTCTACGCTTTCTCCTGACTGATTTTTAACATGGCGGTTTGACAATAGATGTCTATCATAAGAATTCTTATATTTTGTAGTATATTCACATATATCACATTTGTAAACATTGCATTCGTCGGTTTTTATATTCATCCTATGTATATAATAAAAAAATATTATAATACTTGCGTTTGAACCAATGAATAAAAAGAGACAAAGTCCTACTTCAAATTTTCAGTGGCATAAACAGGAAAAGATGACGGACGATAGACAATTGTTGTTAATTGATGACGGACGATAGACAATTGTTGTTAGTAGGATGACGGAAAATAGACAATTGTTGTTAATTGATGACGGACGATAGACAATTGTTGTTAGTAGGATGACAATTCGCCTCCTAATTGTTGTAAAATGGATGACAAAAAACAAGACAATTGTTGTTAAAGGATGACGGGGACAAGACAATTGTTGTTAAAGATGACGGTTTACAGAAAATGTCGTTAAAAGATGACGGGGACAAGACAATTGTTGTTAAAAGATGACGGGGACAAGACAATTGTTGTTAAAGGATGACGGGGACAAGACAATTGTTGTTATTAAGATTACATACGTATGAAATCTTAAAAAAGTTATGCAGTGGAGCCGAAATTATTTTTTTTGCATTTTGCCCGATTATGCTGTAAATCGAAAATCGTGGATTTTTTTGCAAGTTTTTCCCCCCGGAAATTTTTTTTTGGACAAATATTTTTGTCCATTTCCGAAAACCCAAACACTTTCTTTGTTTTGAAAAATACACGATTCAGTTTCATACGTATGAAATCTTAAAAATTATGCAGTGGTATACTAATATTTTCATTTTAGAAGCGTTTGCATGTTTGCAGTGTTAGTAAATGAGAGATGATATGAAGTTATAAGGAGGTGGGGGGAAGGGACGAATTTTATGCTATGGTGTATAGGATTATAATGTATATGTAATATAACTATTAGGTGACAAAAAGAAACATGTCTGTTGAATATATAAAATTAAAAGAGGTAACTTTAGACTCAATACCGTATACACTTGCATATAGCCCAGATGGTAAATATATAGCGTGTGGTAATAAAGACAAAAGTATAAAAGTATGGGATACAGATACGGCAGAATGCGTTTTTACTCTTTCGGGACATAAAATGCGTGTTACTTCAGTAGCATTTAGCAGAGACGGGCGTTATATCGTGTCTGGTAGCTTGGATAATTCTGTGAAAATATGGAATGTCAATGATAAAACATGTTTTAAAACATTGAACTCACAAGAAACATTGGAAGAAGAAAGCCCGGATTTAATTACTTCAGTAGCGTTTAGTCCCGATGGAAGACATGTCGCTGCTGGAAACAGTGAAAAAACTGTTAAAATATGGGATGTATCATCAGGTGAATGTTTACATACATTAAGCGGACATACTGAAATTGTTTTTTCGATTGTATTTGATTCAAAAGGAGATAAATTAATATCATCTAGTTCCGACAAATCAATTAAGATATGGAATACTCATACAGGTTCATGTATTAAAACCATAACAACAAACAGTAGAGTGCGGTCTCTTGTTTATTGTCATAATTTCGAAGAGGAACAGATTATTGCCGGTAGTAATAAAAATGTTGTAATATGGGATGCAAAAACATACGATAAATTAAAATCGATGAAAGGGCATTCAGCCAACATAACTTCTGTGAGTTGCAATAACTATACGAACCGTATTGTATCTAGCTCTACAGATGGTAAAATAAAGGTGTGGAATAAAGACTCGGGCGAATGCGTTCAAACAATTCAAGATAATTCTGCGCGTGTAAATGCAGTTACATATGATAATGACGGCAATAATTTCGCATCTTGTTCTGAGGATAAAAAACTAATGTGGTGGATGGATATATCCAGTATAATAAATAAAAAACAGGAATTGAATGTTGAATTGTTGTATCACCCGCCCGTTGTTTCAAATGTAGACCCAGGTGGAATAAAATATCAAGAAACAAAGAAGAATTGGAATATAAATAATAAAAAATCACCGAAGTCACCAAAAAGCGCAAAAAAAGGAGGTAAAAGTAAGTCAGGCGGACAAAAGAAAAATCGAACTCGCTCTCTCAAAAAAACATAGAGATATGTATTCCGAAAAAAACGTAATAAATATACCTCGTCACAATATATATTTATATATTGTGATTGCATATTGTGCTTGCATCTATGACAGAATATGTATCAAAAACCGAAACTGTAAAAAATACAGATAATCGTATTGTTTCCTCTGAAATAAAATTCACAGAGATAAAATCTCTGGATAATTCGTTATTCCAGAAATATGACGTAAAATTGTATGGAAGTGACCGTGACACCTACGACATTATCAACGATTTTTTAGAGGATAACCAGAGTGAAAGAGCATTTTATATTATTGATTTGGGAGAACTCACTGCATCATATTCAAATTGGATGCGTTTATTGCCAGATGTAAAACCTTATTATGCAGTGAAATGCAACCCCAATCCAGTAATATTAGAGGCACTTGCGTCATTGGGAGCGAATTTCGATTGTGCCTCGGAAAATGAGATGAAAACCATTATTGAAATCACGAAAGACCCGAGCCGCATTATTTTCGCCAACCCTTGTAAAATGTCGTCTCAAATAAGATATGCCCGCGCAAATGACGTCGATATGATGACATTTGACTGTGAAGAGGAGTTGTATAAAATCAAACTATATCATCCTTATGCGAAGTTGGTATTGCGTTTGGCGGTGGATGATAGTAAGAGCAAGTGTAAGTTCAATAAAAAGTTTGGATGTAAATTAGAGCAGGTTGAAGGACTCTTATGTATTGCAAAAACATTGAAACTTGATGTCAACGGTTTCAGCTTCCATGTGGGTAGTGGATGTTCTTCAGCTGACAATTTTTACGAAGCAATCCGTTATTGTAGAACAGCCACCGACATTGCTATAAAAATGGGAATCCAAATCAATATGATTGATATTGGCGGAGGGTTTCCCGGTTTAGATAGGGAAGTGAATTTCGAAGACATTGCAAAAAGAGTGAATGATGGTATCGCCGATTTTTTTGGTGATGAAATGCTGGCAAAAGAATTGGATAAGGGTGGAATTCAGTTTATTGCCGAACCGGGGCGTTTTTTCGCCGAAAAGACACACACCCTTGTTCTTAATGTAATTGGTAAGAAAAACGTGGTGGATGATATCACTGGTGAAAATGTAATTGTTTATTATTTGAACGATGGTATATATGGTAGTTTTGGCTGTATTTATTTTGACCACAGTCATCCTGTTATTTTGCCATTCAATGAGAGAAACAATAAGGTTCATAGAAGTCGCATATTTGGTCCTACATGTGACAGTATAGATTTGATTGCAGAAGATATTATGTTACCTGAATTAGCTATTGGAGAGTGGGTATATGTTGAGAACTTTGGCGCATATACTGTAGCATCATCGAGTAATTTCAATGGATTCAAAACGAATGTATTCAAATATATATTCCGTTCTTAGACACGAATCATATTAGATATTACACAGTCTTCATCTCACATATCATATTATGAAAAAATGTTACCCGGTATTGGTTTGTAATATATATAATAAACGAACTGTATATTATATATAAGCGTTGCTTTACATCATGAATTTTTCCTTGAATTCGGCGGGTTCCATCATAGGAATGCTATTGTCGTTGGCGAATTTGGTTTTATTTGACACGTCCGCTTTCGATTTTACAATGAGAATATAAGTGTCTTTTTTGATATTGTCTTCCAAAATTCCACCCACGGTTTGCAAATAAGCAATAATATCCTTGTCGCGAACTTTTGTCATGACTATTTTCTTACCATACAAAGGGTTTTTCTTATCCATTTCTGTAGCAGGTTTTGGTTCTTCTACTGCAGACGATTCGACACGCCTCGTATTCAATTTGTATTCTAATTCGCATTCTCGCAAAAATTCCAAGAATCGCGGTATATTCTCTACAAATAATTTGGACTGCTCTTTTCCTATACCTTGCACCTCTAATAATAACGTGGTCTTTTTCTGCGGAGTATCATTCGAAGTCAATATATCGGGGTATTTCTCCATGATGGGACGAATTTTTTTCTCAGCAATGCCTCTGCCGAGTAAATTCGACGCTGCCATAACCTGAATGAGAGACGCACCCTGAACTTTGTCCTTAATGCCGTCATATAGTTTATTCACCATTTTTTCTTTGAAACCTTCTACCGTGGCGAAATCTGCCCTCGTCATTTTTAATATTCTTGGAACACTATTGAAACCAGCCTTGATAAGCCGTTTTACATTTCCACTCGATAAACCGTCCACTTCCAAACCAACGAAGAACGCTGTTATATTTTTTTCTAATACGGTTTCGTCTGTTGTTACATCATCCAATACAATATCTACATGTGTATCATTCCAGTGATAAGCCGAATCGGGCATTTTTGCGCGTTCAGCTTGAGTCGTCACAGATTTAATATGCGGAATCACATCACCAGAACGGATAATCTGCACGACCGCACCTATTCCAATCTTATTGCTTTCTACGAAATTTGCATTGAAAGCAGTGCAATATTCGATGGTAACACCGCCCAATTTCACAGGTTCGATTTTGATTCGCGGTTTCAAATATCCACTTTTACTCGCAGCCCATTCCACATCAAGCACTTTCGCTTCTGCCATTTGGTCTGAAATAACCATTTTGAATGCGAATGCGTGTTCCGGATTGCCATCCTTTCTCGGGTAAATTTTATCGTCAGAAACAATAATACCATCAATTTCATATTTATAGCTAGTTCTCCAATCCATCAACGTTTCTGATAACAACGTGTTGCTAAGCGAACTTTGAGAGCGGTTTTGAACTACTTCGAAACCAAGCTTTTGCATGTGCTCTAATTGCTGACTGGGTGATAATGGCGGTGATATGATTTCGTATGTAACAAAATGAATGTCTTTAATTTTATCATCCACGGTTTTACTATTGATAATTCCGGATACCAAATTACGAGGGTTTGCAAAAGAGGCTTTGTATTTTTCATCAAACGTTTTTCGGGGGATGATAAATTCACCTCTTACTACAAATCCAGTAGCATCTGGTAATTTCAAATGTTTTAATAACCCAGAAATATTTTGGCCTATTTTGCCATCACCTCTTGTATACAAATGAGGGGTTTTGGTAGAACAATCATACATACCACTTACTCCATCCAATTTGCACGAGATAACATACGGTCCTTTGTATTTATTCATCCAATTTGTAAGCGCGTTCGTATCTGGTTTAATCTTATCCATCGACGGCATGTTATACGGCAGAGTGACTTTGTTTTTAGTAACTGGTGCACCCACGTTTTGGATAGCCTCATTTCTAGGATATTTTTTTTCTATGAATTCTTTGATAATGTCATATTCGTTATCAGTTAATAGAGGGTTTTTATTGTAATATTCGTTATTCGCCAGTATAATAATTTCACTCAACTCTTTTTCAGTCAAGGATTCTAATTCTTTAATACCGTTTGTCTTGAAACGCTGGATAATCGCAGTCGCCCCCATTCCAGTGGGGGGAGTGGTTTTTACATCGGTTTTTTTAGGAGGCATTTTTTTACGGGTCTTATTTTTCGGTTTTTCGATGATAGATTGAGGCTGCGGCTCTGGTCCTTGCGATTCGGGCAATGGAATTACAGGAACTATGGATTGTTTTTCTTCCATACTTTCTCCCTGAATTTTTTCAATTTTTATTGGTGTTCCATCTTTTTTCATAACCGCGCGGCCATCCGTTCTTTCTTCTGGTTCTTTATAGACCAATCCCAAGTAGTCAAAAATGTCTTTTTCGTTAGTAAATTTGGCTTCTATTTTTTCTTCCTTTGCTTTCCCCGACATTTTTTTATACAATCCGTGTTCGTTGAGAGACAATTCCTTAGATAAAGCGTGACCGCGCATGACGGTATTGAACATTTTGCTCCCTGTGAAATATAATATTGCAAACGGGAATTCTTCAGCGGATGTATTCATGAAATCGACTCTTCGAGCAGTTTTCGAGCCGGGCAATTTGGCAATAACGAGACATTTCGTTTGTCCTCGCGATAATACTTCCACAATTATTTTTGCATCTACCAATTCGTCGATAAAACTAGAAAAAACACCGTCTGTGTTACTAGTTACAATAACATCAATATCACCGGAACTTTTCGCACCACGACGATAGCTCCCTACAATTTCGTATTTGGATGCGTTCTCTGAATCACTTCCAGCCGCTTTCGCAAATGCGGTGGCGAATATTTTGTTATAGTTATCTATTTCAGCGCGAGGTATTTTTTCCATAATATCCTCGTAATATTTCAAACCAATTCTTTGTTTTTCATTCAGCAATTCGTCTTGATGTTGGCGCAATTGTGATATCGTCGTAATTTTGTGTTTTTTCACTAATTCTTCCGCTTTTTTCGGGCCGATTCCATAGACATTCGATAACAAATACACCGGGTTATTTTCATCTTCTTCAAATAATGCCAGAGTTCCGGTGGTGTAATATTCGTTTAACTTTTTGATGATGGTGGGTCCAATATTTGGCTTTTTTTCCAATTCATCGATGGATGTTATGTCCGTTTGTATAGATAAAACAGTGTCGAGCGCCTTTGAATATGCGCGACTTCTTATATAATCACCCTTTTTCGTCATTATTGACGAAAGCCTCTCTAAAACTTCGGCTATCATTTCGTTCAATCTCATTTCTTGCGAACCCGCTATGTATTTTTTGCGAGTCATTTTCGCAAAAGAGCGCGATGATGCATTCGTTTTACACCTTTTTCTCGCTTTTTTTATAGTCGAAATAATTTTTTGGTATATTTCATACGTTGTTTTTTGCATCTAGTATTGTATTATAATTTTATTACTATATTTTAACTATGTTTTACTATATTTTACTATTATATATTGATAATAAAATATCGTGTCTAAGTCTAGAATCCCGGTTCATCCGTAAATACCTGCGTAGTCGCGGTGTTTAACGTTTTTGTCTCGGTAACCACGTTGAAAAAATCCTGAATCGTTCCGTCTAAATCCAATATTACAAAACTACACAAAAAAGAGCAGGCAAAAACAATTACGGCGTCGCGAATCAACACCTTCAATGGTTTCCACTCCTTTTCCAAATATTTCATTTCCAAAAACTTGACAACGGAAAACAATAATGCTACTAAAATAGCTATCCCGAAAGCTTTTTCCATAGAATACTATACACAGTATTGCAACTTTTATCTACAAATTATAACGCATCTCGGACACCCCTCCTTCCCATCCCCCTCCCACCCTCCTCCCACCCCCTCCCACCCTCCTCCCACCCCCTCCCACCCCCCCTCCGTCTTCTAGAGTTCCTCGATATCGTTTAATACAATATTCTCATCGAAAGTCGCGGGTTGTTCGTCTAATATATCAAACCCACTTAAATCAATCTGTTCTGTGTGAATTTTTATTTTTTCGTTATCCTCCTCTTCCTCCTCCAATTTTCGCGCAATGGCACGAGATGTGCTAATTTCTTCTAAACGTTCGATTGTCTTTGGTGCAGAAATAGATTGAACCGAATCCGTGCCATCTAATACAGAATCTAAATCATTAAACGTCAATTTGGTAACAACGTCCTTATTATCTATGTTTTGAATAGAAGGCACAATTTCTGGCAATTCCTCTTCATCAACGATTGTTTTGGGAGGGGGTTCATTTGCACTCTCGCCGCCGGACTGCTCGGCTTTTTCTTGCACGATAGGCTCCTCAATATTTTCAATAATCACCTCCTCTTCCTGTTCGACGCTTTCATCTAAATAAGCACGGATAATTGCCTCGGTTGGTATGCTTTCGCGAATTGCCATCAAAATACACTCTTGGACTATGGTTTCCAACTCGCGATTGTTTTTCTGAGACTGCAACGGAGAAATGTTTTTTTCAAATAGGTAAACGTTTCTATACACCTTGCGTGCAGTGTTTATATATACCTTGTGAATGAAAGAGTCGAGCTTAGGAATCGAAATATCGATTTTCTTTTGCTTGTTACCTACACGAACACTGGTTAGAACTTTAAGTTGGATAATATGGACGCAAGTAATCAAATCCTCCAAGTAATTACAACCGCTTCTTTCGATAATACGACGTCTTTCGTCTTCCAAAATAGTGTTATTCCACTTAGGAACACGAGACAATAAGTTTTGAAATGTCATTAAATATTTGCTTGCTTCGTCATTATCGACACACAATTTCCATGCCTCGTTAAAAATGGATTTCACACCATCAATTACAAGGGGAGTGAAAATGCTTACTAGACGACTAGACCATTCATTGCGCGCTTCATGGAGATTCGAAAGAACGAAATCGTCCATTTTTTTGAATATCAATGAAACTTTTATACCCTTGAATATGTAAAACCGAACAACTTTATGTCGTTTTTGAATGAAATGATTTTCGGCGATTCTAGTATAGCGGAGGTGTCACATTCCGGCCCTTATTGACTGCATTTCTCATAAACAAAAAATCGAAAAGGTAAAGCAATAGCAACTTCTCACATCTATATTCCGATTTTATTTTATCATAACACATACTAACGGATGATGTATCAATTGTTGTCAAGTGCGCGGCCGCGTCTGAATTCGACCAATTTATTAAATCTAAACCGGATAACCCTCTTTCATAAAATTCTGTTGCTAATTGAGTTAAATCTCCGTGTTGAATATCGGTTTTTTGTAAATACTCTGTCATTTTTGTGGTTATCCATGGCATATTGTTTGTCACATCCTCGATTTTATAATTTTTTTCAATACTGTATTGGTGCAAATTAATGATTTTTCCTTCGATAATATGTTCGGGGATATAGATTTCGCAAAATCGGGAAAGAATGGGGTTTAATAATTTTTGTTTATTCTCAACAATTATGAAAAATCGGGTGTTATAACTAAACAATTCTATGCAGCGCCTGAGGGCGGATTGTGCGTCAATAGTTAAAAAGTCGGCGTTTATTAATACAATGGATTTAAATGAGATGCCATTGTTAGATTGTAGATTGGTTTTTGCGAAAAATTTGAGTTCTTCGCGGATGAATTTAATGCCTTTACCATGAGCGCAATTTACTATCATAACATTGCTTTTTAGTTTTTGTTTATCCCCTTGGTAAATCTTATTCAAAAATTCGTTTACAATGGTGCGTTTTCCTGAACCCGATGAACCGTGGAAAATGATATGAGGGATTTTTTTTGATTCATAGAAAAAATTTAGTTTGTCAACTATTTTTTTATGAATTTCCATCGATAATCATATAGATGACATTTTTCTATATGATTTACGCTGATTTCTTACATGTGAATTTTTGAATTGTTGTCGTTGGTTTTATTTACCGAACCATGATTTTTTTTGGTTGATTTGTTGGTTGATTTGTTTATATGTTTTTTGTCCATCTTTTTCGAAATCGAAATCGGGTTTGAGACGGGGTTGGAGAGAGGGTGGGATACTGGGTGATACATGGGGTTCGAGAGAGGGTGGGGTAGGTAAAGGGGTTTGGCCGGTGGGTGTGATACGGGGTGATACATGGTGTTGGAAAGGGGGTGGGGGAGGGAAGGGGGTTTGGAGAGAGCGTGTTGCAGTGTTATCCTTATATTCTTTTTTTTTTGTATTCCAATCCGCAAGAGCTTTTCCAGTTCGAAGTGATTTTGAAGCAAGTGCATTTACATTCATTGCGGTCTGGTGAGCCGCGCCCCATGCACCTAATATATACCGTTTACGGTCATTTATTTCGTTCATATTATACTCAGAAATTCCTTGTAAAATATATCGGATACGTGCATCTTGATATTTTACTTTATCATCTGTAAATGGCCCAGCGGGTGGGAAATCTAGTTTATTTTTTATCGCAATAGCAGCTGTTATGGTAGCTACAAATGCAAGATTTTCCTCGAGTAAATCTTGCCTTCCGGCGGTTGTTTTACATTGTTCCTTCAGTAATTCTAATTCTTTTATAAAATCTTTTTTTTCATGTCCCAACAACCCACCGTGGATTACATTTTTCGGCAATTTTCTAAGTTTGCGAGTTTTATTGTTCGATTTTCTAGAACGCGTCTTCATCATTATATACTATATGCAAACATTTTTTCACTATGGTTTAATATTTCTTCACAATATTCAATTGTTTGGTAAAAGCAAATCTCTCATGATACATAGTTTTACGACTTAAATTACAACTCAAACAAGCAATAACCACATTGTCTGTATTATGCCCGAAATTATTATCTAAACGTTCCAACGTCCATTGTTTGGGTTCGCGGACGATTTCATAGAGAACATAAACCTCATTTTTACAATAATAGCACGCATTCTGCGAATGAATCATAAGTTTTAGAACGTCAGTAAAACAAACGAATTTCTCTTCGTCATACAACCTTTTTTGAATATCCTGTGTTCGGTAACCTTGTATTTTTTTCTGTATTTGCTGTTGCATCAAATTGCAGATATATTGATTCTCTGGGTTAATATCATTATCGTATAAATTACGAATGCAATCCATTTGTTTTTCATTTTCATAATCACATGGATTCAAACCCCACCCTTGCGAAATCGACCTGTTTTTCTTAGTGTCGTATGTAAGCACCGATTTTGATGTGGGGTGAAATTCGTTGGGATTCATAACAAACTTATATATAGTTATTTACTATTTACTATAGAGTAGTAATATCTATGTTGTTTTACGAAAAAAACCATACAAAAACATAACCCCATAGTATATATACACCATCCTTCGTATGCAAATATATTATATTACAATTGCGACCAAACCACATCAGGTTCTTGAGAACTTGAAACGAATTGTTGCTAAAAACGGCGAAACAATTACTGTATTGGGTGAAAGAGAAAATAGATGGATTGGTTGGGAATCCAATCAAAATTTCGGCATTAAACTACGCGAAGTAAGAGAATTTTTACAGAACCCATTTTTACAAGACGAGGACATTATTCTATTTTCTGATGCATATGACGTCGCATTTTGCGGAACACAACAAGAGGTAGTCTCTCGTTTTTCTACATTTCAGAAACCGATTGTATTCGGTTGTGAAAAATATTGTAATCCAATGCCTTCACTTGCATCTCATTATGCCATTCGTAATACAGAGTTTCCCTATTTGAATAGTGGGCTTTTTGTAGGACGCGTGAATGCATTAAGAACTTGCATGGAAGGATATATATATGATGATAGACACGACGACCAACTTTTTTGGACGAGAAAATTTATCGCCCATCCAGATTTGATAGAGCTGGATTATGAAAACAAGCTGTTTCTAAATACTGTCGATTTTGACATGTCGAAATTTGAATGGAACCGTAATACGAATCGTGCCACATATGACGGTAGAAACCCCTTGTTCGTCCATGTAAACGGGCCAGATAAACAAATGATACGGATGTTTTTGCCGCAACCGACATCCACTTAGCTCCAAATATATGTTTATGAAAAACAAGATAAACATATATCGCGTAAAATATAATATAGAGACATATCAAACATATAATGTTTGCAACAAAAGTTGAAAATTCGAATACTACCGCAGAATCGACTGAAGCTAACACAACTACTGCCGCCAATAAATACAAAAACATTTTTTCAATTTCGAACACGAATGACGACGAAACGAATTATTCGAACTTGGATAAAATGCTGGAAAATGAAAAACAGAAAAATAAGGCGGAGTCCTGGAACAAACTCGACAAAACGGTGAAAATTCAAAAGTTGCACCAATTTGCAGAGAAATATGGTAAGGATAATGCTTTGCCACAAAAGGATATTAAATCATTGAAGACCTTTTTTTCAGAATGCTTAAATAAAAATAAGATACAAAAGGCTAAAGATGTGAATTATAATAAGGATTCGCAGGAAATTACTTCGATTCCGTCTCTTTTTTTCAATACTTTGTCGCGCAATTTCACATTGAAAAATACGGATGCAAAGCGGGTTTCTACTTTGAAATCACTAACACCAAAGAGAATCACTCCATCTATTCACGACCAATTGTAACGCCTCCTAAAATTATCAATGGGACTCTAAATATAGAGAACAATATGTTTTTGTAGAAATAACATACATTTTCGTTCACGTTTGTGCTTTGAATCGATAAAGAAAGTTCCGTGTTTCCGGATAGTTCCATAACTGTCTAGTGTCTAGTATAGATATATTACAAAATTGAAGAGATAACATATTTTGTAAATACAAGTAAGTTTGAACGGATAATAGTTTCCACATTGGCAATTTGGTAATACCCACAAAAATATATAGAAACATCTTTCTATATATTATAGAAAAATGTCTGAAACAAGTGAAGCAAGTATAACCGACGAGTCCTCTATAACTGACACTGACACTGACATAGAAAATCACGGAATATTGACCGATATTACAGAAGACGATATCGCAGAATTGACGGAAACAATATATGAACTCAACGAAGATTTCATGAAAGAGCACGTATTAAAATTGTCATCACCCACTTTTTACGAGGATATGGTAACATGTATATGTCAATTGTTATTCGACGATTTTTGTAACTCCGGACTCACACACAACGATGAAGACGGAGAAAATTACGATGAATTCAGAGAATTCGTCGAAAATGTTACTGAAAATTATATCGAATGGGCGACTATTCCACAGCGTTCAATAAAATACACAGAATTTAATAAAGATATTGATGTTTCATCCGTCAGTATTAAAATAAACCGTTTACAAGAAATTAATAAAAACCAGCCAAAACAAAAGACAGAAGAGTGGTATGACTATAGAAACGGGTTATTGAGCGCAAGCACATTATGGAAAGTTTTCGGTAGCGAAGCGCAGCGTAATAGTTTGATATATGAAAAATGCAAGCCTGTCGATAAGTCGTTTTCTTATTCAACAAATACAGAGAGCGCAATGCACTGGGGAGTGAAATACGAACCGGTTACTATTATGGTGTATGAAAATTTATATCAAACAAAGGTTGGTGAATTCGGTTGTATACCTCATCCTCGGTATAATTATATTGGCGCATCACCAGACGGTATAAATATTGACCCCGATTCGATAAAATACGGGACGATGTTGGAAATCAAAAATATTGTGAATCGCGAAATCACTGGTGTTCCTAAAGAAGAATACTGGACTCAAACGCAAATCCAAATGGAAACGTGCGATTTAGATGCGTGCGATTTTGTCGAGACACGTTTTATAGAATATGAAAACGAAACCTCATTTTATCAAGATGAATCGAGAGAATATAAGGGAGTGATTTTATATTTTATCCAGAGGCCGAATATGGGTAGTGTAGCTGAGCCCACAGACAACGCCCCCTTTTATTCTTATATGCCGTTATCTGTTCCGTTAGATAAAGAATCTGTCGAACACTGGGTGGAAGAAGAACGCGCGAATTTGAGGGGAGATGGTAAAGCGCTTTTCACAACACTATATTGGTATCTCGACCAATTTTCATGTGTTCTTATTCCGCGAAACAGAGCGTGGTTTTATGAAGCACAGCCTCATGTAGAAAACTTGTGGCGGACAATAGAAAAAGAGAGAAAGGAGGGTTACGAACACCGCGCTGCGAAAAAGCGCGAACCCAAGACACAAGTTGTTCGGGTAGGTGAATCTGGGTTGAATTCGCATATACAATCGTATTTTATTGAAAACTTGAATCTACAAAATACGGTTCGATGTGTAAAAATTGAGTAGGGCGACAGTGATGCATCGCTTTCTACATTGAACCCAACCACAGACCGTCTTTATAACCATACATAAAACCCGTTTGTATTTCTTCTTCGAATTCGTTTTTATGTTTGTTATTATGACTGGTAAAATACCCGACTATGTATCCGGTTATAATGCCGTCGATAAAAGTCATTCCGTATATAATTGTGTTTACAATTTCATTACAGATACAATCGTATGCGGAAGGCATGGGTTTTGGTTCGATTTTGTGAATTACTGAATGGCGAGTCATATACTATAAGTATATACAATCGGTTTTTCCAATTATTTGACTGCATAATAAGTCAGTTGGACTGAATAATACAACCTACAGTATGGGTTGTTGTTGGATAAATATGTCTAGTATAGAAAACGATATAGACATATTTTCATATACATACTTATATTGGAGGACATGTCACTTGATACACAGAAGGACAATGATGAAATGTATGTTACAAAGCGTGATGGTGTTCGCGAAATCGTGTCTTTCGACAAGATATTGAGGAGGATTAAGACGTTGGGACAAGAGGTGAATATAAAAATTAATTATACAGCATTGGTGATGAAGGTTATCGACCAATTGTATGATGGCATATCTACTACCAAAATAGATGAATTGTCGGCGGAACAGTGTGCGTCGATGGCGTCTATACACATGGATTATAACATTTTGGCTGGAAGAATTAGTGTGTCGAACCATCATAAAAATACTACGAATTCATTTGTGAATGCGATGACGGAACTTTATAGTTTTTTGGATAAGCATGGTAGACATTCGCCACTTGTATCTAAGGAATTGTATGAAATTGTTTGTAAATATCCCGCTCAGTTGGAGGAATTGGTGGTGCATGACCGTGATTATTTGATTGATTATTTTGGTTTTAAGACGTTGGATAGAGCTTATTTGATGAAGATAAACAAGAGGACGGTGGAACGACCTCAATATATGTGGTTACGTGTAGCGATTGGTATTCATGGTGACAATTTTGATAAAATCAAACAGACTTATGAATATATGTCACAGAAGTATTTCACACATGCGACGCCGACGCTGTTTAATTCTGGCACTCCCCACCCGCAACTATCTTCGTGTTATTTGCTGTCTATGGAAAATGATAGTATTGACGGTATTTTTAATACTCTTAAGGATTGCGCTTTAATATCAAAGTGGGCGGGTGGAATTGGATTGCATATTCATAATGTTCGTGCGAAGGGTAGTCATATTCGAGGAACCAATGGGTCTTCAAATGGTATTGTTCCCATGTTGCGAGTGTTTAATAACACGGCCAAGTATGTTGACCAAGGTGGCGGAAAACGCAATGGGTCTTTTGCAATTTACTTAGAACCATGGCACGCAGATATTGAAAGTTTCTTACAAATGCGAAAAAACCACGGAGACGAAGAATTGAAAGCAAGGGATTTATTTTATGCACTTTGGATTCCGGATTTATTTATGGAACGTATCAAGGCTGATGAAAATTGGACTCTAATGTGTCCGGACGAATGCCCCGGATTATCAGACGTATATGGAGACGAGTTTGTTGAATTGTATACAAGATACGAAAAAGAAGGAAAGGGAAGAGCCTCCGTTAAAGCCCGACAACTCTGGTTTCAGGTATTGGACGCGCAAATGGAAACCGGAACACCCTATTTATTGTATAAAGACGCTTGTAATAAAAAATCGAATCAAAAAAATATAGGCACCATCAAATCCTCTAATTTATGTGTTGCACCCGAAACCCAAATCTTGACAGATAAGGGTCATATTGAAATCCAGAGTGTCGCAGGACAAAAAGTAAACGTGTGGAACGGCGAAGAATATAGCGAGGTTGAAGTTTTTCAAACGGGTGAAAATCAGGAATTAATGGAAGTATATACGGACGATGGCTCTATTCTAACCTGCACTCCTTATCACAAATTTTTCATTCAAAATTCATACAATAAAAAAGATATCAAGTTAGTAGAAGCAAAGGATTTGAAAGAAGGAGATAAGATACAAAAATGCGAATATCCAGTCATCGACGGCATTGAAACAATCAATAATGCTTACGAACTCGGATTATTTTGCGGAGACAGCACATTTTCGAATCAACCATCATTCGATAAATTTTCTGTTCCAATGACTGTAACACTCGCTAATAAATTAGAATGGTTTGCGGGTTATTGCGATTCTGCAGGTAAGATTACAAAATCTATCTTAACCCACGAAATCCAAATGTCATCTATTCATCGCAATTTTTTAATGGACGTAAAAAGAATGCTACAGACATGTGGTATCAATCCTAGATTGCGCGATGATAATGCGGACGGAAATAAATATACATCATTATTACTAACCGTGTGTGATTTCCGTAAATTGACGGACCTGGGGTTTTCATCCAAACATCAGTTAGAAATACCGTCTGCTTATTTATCTAGTCGAGTTTCAAACCAGTATATTAAAATATTGGAGACAAAAACATTGGAACGCAGGGATGCAACATTTTGTTTTACCGAACCGAAACTCCACGCTGGTATATTCAATGGTATATTAACATCACAATGCACTGAAATCATACAAGTTTCTGACGATAAAGAGTCCGCTGTATGTAATCTCGCCAGTATTGCCCTCCCTGCATTCATTTCAAAGACCGATGGGACATTTGATTTCGAAAAACTCCACACCATTTCTCGTGTCGTAACATATAATCTTAATCGCGTAATCGACGTCAATTTTTATCCCACTGAAAAGACGCGCATTAGTAATATGAGACATCGCCCAATAGGCATAGGAATTCAGGGTTTGGCCGACGTATTTATGATGATGGATATGCCATTTGCATCGGAATCTGCCAGACTACTAAACCGCCGCATTTTCGAGACGATTTATCATGCGGCATTGGAAGAATCGTGCGAATTGGCGAAGACGGAAGGTGCTTATGAGACATTTTCGGGTTCCCCGGCGAGTCAGGGAATTTTACAATTTGATATGTGGGACGTAATACCTGAAGAGGGGCGATACGATTGGAGCGCACTTAAGACCGAAATACAAAAACATGGATTGCGTAATTCGTTATTGTTGGCACCTATGCCAACTGCATCCACCTCGCAAATTCTGGGATATAATGAATGCATCGAACCGATTACATCGAATATTTACAATCGTAGAACTTTGGCGGGTGAATTCATTTTGGCGAATAAATATTTGATGCAGGATTTGATGAAATTGGAACTTTGGAATGAAAAAATTAAGAACAATATCATTGCAAATCACGGCAGCGTCCAACATATCGATATTATTCCACCAGAAATACGTGAGAAATATAAGACGGTTTGGGAAATACCGATGCGCGCGCTTATTGATATGGCAGCGGACAGAGGCGCTTATGTATGTCAAAGCCAGAGTTTGAATTTATGGCTTGAAGACCCTACGTATTCGAATTTGACGTCGATGCATTTTTATTCATGGTCGAAAGGATTAAAGACGGGTATTTATTATTTGCGCCGGCGCGGTCGGCATCAGGCTCAACAGTTCACCATCGAACCCGAGAAAAAGAAAAAGGATTCTACGGAAGAGGTGTGTGAAATGTGTTCGGCTTAGTTTTTGTTATAGATATATAACGATATATAAGAAAAATGTGAAATTTCTTATATATTTGGAACGGTTAGTCGTTTACATATTTTTCAAGGTTTTCTTGAGCGATTTTTTCATCTTTTTTATTGATTTCGCCGCCTTCTTTATTTTTTTCATCGACTTTTCCACTTTTTTCAACTTTTTTATCATTTTCTTTGCGGCGCGTCTGTGATTTGGGGTGCCCTCTTCTTCCTGCTCCTCCTCCTCCTCCTCCTCTTCTGGAGTATTCTTGTGCACGGATTCGGGTGAAATATCCATTTTACTAGAAATCATTGACTTCTCCTCTTCCTCTTCCTCTTCGACATTTGGTGAAATACTCATTTTATGTGTTGCGGTAGAAGCAACGCTATATGGTTCTTCATCAGCTGCTGGGGAAGCACTTGCACTGCGTTTGGCAGCAGAGGCGCTGTGGGATGCACTGCGTTTGGCAGCAGAGGCGCTGTGGGATGCACTGCGTTTGGCAGCAGAGGCGCTGTGGGATGCACTGCGTTTGGCAGCAGAGGTGCTAGCACTACGCTTTGCGGCAGAGGCACTGTGGGATGCGCTACGCTTCTTTGGGGGTGGACTGGGTTGCTCTAAATGACCTGCCGCAGGACTACGCACAAAAGACGGCACTCTAACAGGTGAAGTATAAGGTTCCGCCATTTCCATCGAAAATTTATCAACTGAGGGACTTATCTTTCTATTTTTGCGAGTTTTTGGGTTAGGACTAAGAGAGAGACTTTGTTTAAGAGCACGCTTGCGATTACGCACAGTGTTTCTATTCTGGTTATTTAGACCAAAAAAATTGGGTATGTCATAATTCATTCTCTATGGCGATGATGTATTTATATATAGACTATGTAGATATTTTTTACATCCAACTCAGGACAACAAAAAATATATATATACAATGTCAGTTTTTTACACTGGAACTTCATTCGCTTCATTCACTTCATTCACTTCATTCACTTCATTCACTTCATTCACTTCATTCACTTCATTCACTTCTTCATAATTGTGACGCATTTTCAAATAGCATGCGAGGGTTATTTGTATATCAACCGCCGAGTTATGTAGATTTTCAGGAGATTTTCGTAGGGGAAACAGATGAGAATATAATTCGATGAGCTTGGGAAACTTGATAAACGGGCGGGCAGTCTTTTCGCTAATTCTCTGAATATTGCATAACCTTCTACCATGTTGCATAGTGCAATACGCGTCAATATTTTTCGTCATCTCATATATTTCGTTGAATAAATTGAGGCTCTGTGGAGCTCTTTCCTGTATTGCTAAACGGTTTCTCTGAACCTCTATAGATACCATTCTTTTATCAAAGGCAATGTTATGCCCCACATAAGTTTCACAACGTTGATACATATCATAGAACGCAATGAGTGCATCTATAATATCCACGCCTTTTTCGTCGCAGATGGTTCGGGTAATTCCGTGTATATTCGTCGCCTCTTCGGGTATATCCACTCCATCAGGTAATCTAATATACACATCAAGCGATTCAACTACTTTATGATCGGTCATGCTATACATTTCTGCACTTAACTGTAAAATATACGGTTGTCTGTTGATATCGAAAGGTTGACCGGAGTTACGACGCGGCGGTAATCCAGTAGTTTCGGTGTCAAACACAAGAATCATATTTTTGCGCTTTGGAACGGTGATGATAGGCGTCATTTTTCCTTGTTAAGATTTATTCGATTTATTCGAGTTTTTCAATCAAATGCGTTTCAATTTTTCGGCATTCGAGAACTAAGCATTGGCATTCGATTATTACCAAACGTCGGCTTGGCGTAAAAATCTTCATATATGTGTATAAGAAACACGTATATATGAAAAATCGAAAAAATACAAAAAAACGACGTAATAGCAAAAATAAAACTAAGAAAGCGCAGAAAGCGCAGAAAGGAGGCGTAGAAAGTGTTGACCCAGAAATGAACGAAAAAACGGCGTTTGATACATTTATCGCGAATTCCAATATAACAATTTTACCAGTGAGAACAGGCAGTGGATTTTTATTCGTTTCGACACTAAAAACTGACGCTCCGTCTGTCTATAAAAATATTCGCAAGTCGTTATTTAGTGAAAAGGTGGATAAAATCATTGTCAAATTAGTAGCCGTTTCACCGGACCATGACGGCCGTAAAAAAACATGGACTAGCAGTATTGGTGAAAAAGACATCGAAAAAAGAAGCGGGTTTATGAATGAATGCAATATACAACGCGAAGTTTTTGAAAGAACAAAGGAGCCAAATAACGATCCCATCTGTCCGGCAATTCTTTATTCGTCTGTAATAGAAAATAGCTATGAAGCAACCGAGCTTTTACAAAAAATGGCGGCGGCAGTGTCTCATGAAAATACACATACGAGAAATATATTGAACGAAATTCAACATGCCATAACGAATCAAACTATACCTTTGTTAGGAGTATTAGTTATGGAAATGGCGGACGGCTACAAATCGCTTACTGAAATGTATTCGCAAACCGATGTTGTTCCTCATGATACCTTGGTTCGATTGGAAAATATGGCTCGACTTCGAATATTGCAAATGGCGGTATATACAGGATATTCAATACAAGATTTCAATACGGGCAATATATTGTGTAATCCAAATGCAACCGGATATTATAAAAACATTCCCGGACATGTTATCATTATTGATTTCGGGAATGCAGAGAAATTGGCCGACGACAAGCTTTCGGCAATTCGGGGATTTATGGATTCAGGAAATTATGTTGCCGCTTTGACAGTATTCAAAGATTTAGTAAGACAAGACGGTGCACGATTAGATTATTTTGCCATACACGGATGGTTGTATTATAGGTTTGACAAAAAAACGGGCAAAAGAGGGGTAGGGAAACGATTAGGCGAACCATCTGCCGCCCAAATCGCCAAATACGATGCTGAGATAAAAGCATTGATAGATGCCGAAAATGCCGACGAACCCTCACTCAAAAAAATGCGAACATAAAATGCTACCAAATCTACGTTGTCTACTCTGTTATTTTTATGTCATATACCATATCACAAACCCTTCTCAAATAATCAAACTGCTGTTTCAACCGATTTGTATGGCAATCATCCACATATTCCAGTAGAGGATAATGATTTTTGAATTCATTTTTTAAGATGGTTTCAAAACTATTCCCTACAACTGTTCGCAAAAACGTGTCGTGGATATAATAATCCAAATTATCATACAAATACTTATTCCATTCTACGACATAATCCGAAAAATGCAAATCCATGATAGTGGGTGGAGTAACATCCTCCCGATATCGTAATGGGTTTCGTTGTATTTGCCCCGTAATACTATCCGCATTGTCATATACTCGATAATCATAGAGGAGTTCTTGTAATTGATAGAACACATGAATATCAGCACATCGGCGTAAATAATCACCAAACACAATATCGCAGCATTTATGGCGGATGACGTCATCATATGGCTCAATCCTCTCATAAAATTTAGTTAAAATGTCGATATGAATACCGTAACACCAGAATTCGTGTCTTTGCTCCAGATGTGTTTTACCAAATGTGGACTCATATACACCCGAGAATACATAATTTTTACGTAAATTTGCCACCGTATGCATTCCATTTGCGAAACATTCGGCGAATCTCTGGGTGCGGTTGGGATGATATTGGTCGTCGTCGTCGCAAAACATCACCCATGTTTCTCCATTTTTTATAAGCTCGGGGAGAACAAGTTGGATATGTTTCATTTGAGGCGTTTTTTCTGGACGAATATACAAAAAGAATCTTTGATGAACGTGTATGGGTGTTTCTCTAAATTGTTGTGCTATGGCTTCATTCTCAAACGAAATAGACAAATAGATGGATACTGAGAATGATTGTGAAACTAGAGACTCGATGCATTTTTTCAGGTATTCAATGCGATGAGGTTTGGAAATATGAGATGCAACGATAACACATATATTTCCTATATCGATTGATATTGGGGATTCTTCCATTTTCATAGATAAATAGACTATAAAAATTTTATATGTTTTTTAGCTAAACAAAATAAATAAATGGTTACAAGTAACATAAAATGGCTTCTTATTCTTCTTCAAATCATCATGAAAATATATCGTCTTCGTATCCTCCGCAAAACCTCACTTTTGTAACCTCGTTTATGGATATTTACGAAACCACATTTGAAGACAAGACGATAGAATGGAGGTTCGAAAAATTCCGCGATATTGCAGAGACGGGTATCCAATTGTGTGTATATGTAAACCCAGAATGTCATGATATTTTATGTGAATTTTCAAAACCGTATTCCAATGTGAAAATTGTGAAATCTATTTCGCTCGCTGATACTTTTGTTTCCAAATCATGCTTGGGTGTGGATTATGTTTTGCCCGCTCATAGAAATATACCGAAAGACATCCCTGCATATATGATGTTGATTAATTCGAAAACGGAATTTTTATATGATGCTGTGGAAAAGAATCCGTGGAATTCGACACATTTCGCATGGATTGATTTCAGTATTTCTTATGTGTTTCATAAAAAGGAGGAAACAAAGCATTATTTGAGAACATTGTCGAAGCGCACATTTTCGCCCACATTTTTAGCGATTCCTGGGTGTTGGGATAAATTGGGTCGTGGAGAAATGGGACAGATTAGTAACGGTGTATATTGGCGTTTTTGTGGAGGTTTTTTTATAGGTGATGCAGCGAGTGTAAAAACGATGCACAAATATTATTTGGAGCATTATCCTCAATTTATTCGGTCACATAAACACCTAGTTTGGGAAGTGAATTTTTGGGCTTGGTTGGAGGCGAATACTGAGTGGAATCCAACGTGGTATAAAGCCGACCATAATGATTGCATATTGCATATACCGACGCGTTTTTGTTCCGTGTCTTTAAATGACGAATTGAAGAAAACTTTGTATGAATACCCGAAATTGCCGACATATGAACCGTCGTCGGCGTGTTATGTTTATTATAATGGTAAGCATTGTCTAAACACCCGATATGTGAATTATTGGTATTTGGATTCGGGACATTGTTCGATAAAACACCCCGAGGATTTTATCATTAGTCGCAATATGTATTCTGAGCTGGATGAACGGAGTATGGTTCCGGTGTGTTATAATGAAATGAAGGAGTCGTCCACGGGACTTACATCCAAGCGCTGTTATTTTTATGGTTTGGAAGATATACGTTTATATGTTTTTAATGACCGATTGCGTTTCATTGCCACGAATATTGATTATTCGCCTACGGGATATAACCGCATGATAGTGGGGAATTATCACCCAGAAACAGAGAGTTATTCCGATTGTATAATAACCGAACCGCCTTATGAGAATTGGTGTGAGAAAAATTGGATTCCATTGATTAAATCTGCGGGGGCAGGGGCAGGGGCAGGGGCAGGGGCGGGGGAAGACGAAGAATTTTTCATTTATAAGTGGTTTCCTTTGGAAATTGGAAAACTCAACGCGGAAACACGGCGTTTGGAGATAGTTCAAAAATATAATATCACTGCACCCGATTTTCATAGAGCGAGAGGTTCGACACCATTTGTGGATACGGGGGATTGTTTGGTGGGAATCGTGCATTTTAGTGAAAATACTTTACCCAGACAATATTATCATATTATGGTATCTTTAGACAGACAGACGTTGGCACCTTTGAAATATTCTCAAACTTTCCATTTTCAACACATAGGAATCGAATTTTGCATTGGGTTTACCATGCGGAATGGCGAATATATTTTCTGGATTTCGAAAATGGATAGAGAACCGGCGATGGTGTCATTGAGCATGGATAAAATTCCCCTTATTTATGATTTTTGAACGAATATTTTATATGTGTCTATTTTAGATTCGGTTTTGATATGGATAAATACAGAAATATTATCAATGAAGTAAGTGAAGAATATAAGAAAAAAGGTATACAAGACATTATTTTTCAACCCGATAATAATGATTTATTTTGGATATATAGACGAATATTGGAGGAAGATTTGAAACCCGGGAATATTATTAAGATAAGATTCGATTGGTGTAAAGAAGATAAATTTAAAGTGGTGCACATAAATGTTGAAAAAGGTCAAGAAGAATTATTTAAAAATATTGATGCTGGTAAAAATTATATTAAGAATGAAAGTATATTATTCGTAAAAGATGACTCCTTAGATGACTTTATTGGGTTGTTTGATAAAAGCTTTAATTTTAAAAGTGATAATAGCAGAAATAATACTAATACTGCTGAGAATTCTGTTTTGGATATACATTTAATACTAGATAATGACAATAATTTGCACGTATACCGTTATGAAATATTACGAGCGACTACTGATAATTTGGAGAGTCATTCGAACAATTGTAATAACAACGATTTTTTGGTGTATGACAATAAAGAAGCCGTAGAAAGGGCAAAGAAAGAAGAGGTAGAAAGGGCAAAGGCAAAGGAAGACGAGGAAGCAAGGGCAAGGACAAAGGAAGACGAGGAAGCAAGGGCAAAGGAAGAAGAGGAAGCAAAGGCAAAGGAAGAAGAGGAAGCAAGGGCAAAGAAAGAAGAGGAAGCAAGGGCAAAGGCAAAGGAAGAGGCGGAAGTAAATGCAACGGACTTTGAAATTAACGATGAACCTGATTCTGATTCTGAGAGTATAAGTGGAGAATCATCTGGCAAGCCATTAGATAAAAAAACGTATACAAGACAAGACGAAAGTGAAAAAGATGTTGAAAAAATAGCGGAAAATGCTTTAAAAAATAAGGCTTATAAAAAAGAAGAAGTCCCAACTATTATTAAAAAAATTGATGAAACTATAGAAAAATTAAAAGGATTCAATGTTAGAAATACGAATGACGCGAATCAATTTAAAGATTTTAATAAGAGATACGATGAAATGATTGATTTTATTGAAAATTATATAAGTGATGACGCCTTATATGCAAATGATATAGATATACATAAATTCAAGTCAATGAATCAAAATAATTATTATAAATTCAAAAATGAATGGGAAAATATAAAATCGAAACTGGAAAAACAACACAAATTATTGACTGTAAATACGTCTGATTATTGGTTTAAATTTAAAGACAAAGTTTCTGGTTTTATTGAACTTCTTAAAGCACTTCGTAATGACATCTATGTGAATCTTTTTGGAGGAAGAACAATAAGAGGAGGCAGAAAAACGAAAAGACGTTCGCGTAAAATATTTAGTAAGAATAAGCGGACGAAAAGACACAGGAAGACGACTAATCGACGATAAATTTGACAATTTTGAATGAAAATAGTTATACATTTTTGAAAGTTTACATCGTGTATTTTTTTGTCAGTGTAATTATATATAGGAATGTCGTATCCACAAAAAAAAATTATTATTACAGGTCAAAATGATGCTGAAGGCAAAATTTATGTAACAGGTTATGAAGAAGAGGATGCTGATACACAAATAGATCAAACACTTAATAAGGTGAATATTGATGATGGTGATAATAATGGTATTGACGTACAGGTTGACACTATAAAAAAGCTCTTTGGAAGTACACAAACAGGACAAACACTAACAGAAGCACGAGAACAAGCATCATTAGCATCAGCACCAACACCAGCACCAGCAGCAGAAGAGCTAACAGCAACACCAGCACCAGCACCAGCACAACCACCAATTACTATAGAAGAATTTAATGCTATGCCAATACCGTGGCGAGTCGATACTGAATATAGTAATACAAAAGTATCAGATTATATACCATGGGTTAATACACAAAGACGAAAGAACAATATTAGAGATGAAAATGTTAAGGAGTTAGTAAGGAACATTGTAAAAGAATATAATAGATTAATACAAAAAGATTCAATAACACAAGACGAATTGACTTCGTTTTTTAATCTAACGGAAAATGAACAAATTAAACAAATTGGCGGTAAAACAAAAAAACTTCGTGCATTTAGAAAAAAAACCTTGCGTAATCAACGAAAGAGTAAAAAGCGCTTAGGTAGTCGCAAAAATATAAGATAATTTAGAAATATAATCATCAACATACTGACGTAAATAACAAACCTTTTTTACCTCCCTATATGATATAATTATAAACTTATATCATATTCATATGTCAAATGATAAAAATACAATAAAACGAAATGCATTCATGAATCTATTTAATAAAGTTGTTTCTCCATTGCAATATATTGTAAAAAAAAAGGGGAAAACATTGAATACAGAGCATGTTGATGAAATACATTTGATGGATAGAACATACGATATAAATAAAAGGTTGATACCTATTTTGAAATATGTATTGAAAAAACCTGAACCTGAACCTGAACCTGAACCTGAACCTGAACCTGAACCTGAACCTGAACCTGAACCTGAACCTGAACCTGAACCTGAACCTGAACCTGAACCTGAACCTGAACCTGAACCTGAACCTGA
>Ga0214921_10000702_pt1 | contig 60370 bp, 52 predicted proteins | sample LL1505_MetaG_FD_177992 | JGI IMG/M metagenome (GOLD analysis project Ga0214921, IMG submission 177992) | Freshwater microbial communities from Lake Lanier, Atlanta, Georgia, United States - LL-1505 | ecosystem: Environmental > Aquatic > Freshwater > Lake | place: USA: Georgia | collected...
ACTCCCTCGGGCACGCTCCACCACATTCGGCCTGCTCGCGAGAAGTCATCGGAGGGGCCGGTGTAATAAATGCCACCCTCTTTCGTCGGTGCGATGTGGCATTCGAGTTTTCGCATCGGTTCCGCGATGTCGAAGTGTTCCTTGCCTAGTTCACGCACGGCGGTGTCCGAGAGTTCTTGCATCCACGCTTGTAACGCCTCTGTGCCATGTATTTTGCGGGCAGGATCATTGTCAAGTGCTGCGACGGCGTCGGCGACAGAGCCGCCCGATATGCGCTTCGCGATAGCTTCCTGCTCTGTCCTCATTCGGTTGAGCTCGTCGATACCCCACTCGTATGTTTCATCCAGATCGACCGTCGCGCCGAGGAAGTAGCGGGAATGCAGGCCGTAAATCTCACGACCTACCCCGTCGTGTTCGTGGGATGCAGAAGCCAGATCATCCCGGAGGAACTTAGCAAACTCGAGGTAGGCGAGGCGGGCCGATTCGGCTGCCGTGCGCAATTCGGAGCGCAAGGATTCGGGCAGGTCTTTTGGAGCGGTGTTCGTTGCGAAATCGACGAAGAAACCGTCCGGTCCCCCGTTACGCTCCGCTTGCGCGATTACCTCGACAATCTGCCGTCGTGCGGGCACAAGACCCTGTCTAATCCCGTCAGCCAATGTCTGGCGGTAACCACTGAGCGCCGACGAGACGTTGCCGAGTTTCGAGGAAATGGCCTCCCACGCCTCAACACCCTCTGTCGGCATGAGATCGAAAACATCACGAATTCCTTGTGCGGGAGATGCAATGTTGTTGAGGTCGCGTAAATGCCATTGTGATTCGCTCAGTTCGAGATCCAGTTCGAGGTTGCCAGTGAGGTCCAATTTAGTAACGCGATCGACGTCATCAACAGCATCGGCTGATCGCAGAGCGTTGAGGGTCGAACGGACGGCTGTGTCGTAGGCTGCGTGGCCGGCGGGCGAATAGTCAGCGAACTCGGTCACATCGCCGTCGCGACCCAGCCAAATACGGACATAGGGATCCAACTCACAGAGTGTGTCCACCCATTGTTCGGCGATTCGGTCGATTGCAGTCGGAGTGCGTTTCTGGTTCATGGAAGAAGCCTAGTGACCAGCCTCTTTCCAGGACAATCCGAGCCCGATTTGAACGTCAAGCGGAACAGAAAGAGTAACCGCGTGCTCCATCGCTTCTTCAACGATGACCCTCAGGCGATCTGTTTCGCCCGGTGCAACTTCGAAAATGAGTTCGTCATGAACCTGGAGCAGAAGTCGTGACGACAGTGAAGAGTTGCGCACCGCTTCGACGGCTCGAATCATCGCAATCTTCATGATGTCGGCTGATGTTCCCTGAATCGGTGCGTTAAGTGCGGCGCGTTCCGCATTGTCCCGAATTAGGCGATTCGAGCTTGCGAGGTCACCAAATTGACGCTTCCGCCCGAAGACCGTCGTCGTGAACAGGTCTTTTCGGGCTTGTTCGACCACAGAACGAAGGTAGTCGCGCACCCCACCGAATCGCGCGAAATAGTCGGTCATGAGCGATTTGGCTTCTTTGTTGTCGATACGAAGCTGCTTGGCAAGGCCGAAGGCCGACAGTCCATAGGCGAGCCCGTACGACATTGCCTTGACCTTAGATCGCATTGCCGGCGTCACGTCTCCTGGATCGACGGCGAAGACTTTCGCCCCGACGAAGCGGTGGAGGTCTTCCCCCGACCTGAACGCCTCGATGAGTCCTTCGTCGCCGGACAAGTGGGCCATGATTCGCATTTCAATCTGCGAATAGTCAGCGGTTAGCAGACGCTCGTGCGATGGATCAGAGATGAACGCAGCCCGAATCTGAGCGCCGACATCGCTGCGAATTGGGATGTTCTGGAGGTTCGGGTCCGACGAGGACAGTCGGCCCGTTGTCGTGCCGGTTTGGTCGTATGTCGTGTGGATGCGCCCGTCGGGTTGAATACTTTTGCGCAGCACCTCGACGATTTGGGCAAGTTTTGTCTGTTCTCGATGCTCCAGTAGACCGTCGAGGAATGGGTGAGGGTTCGACGCCTGTAGGTCCGCGAGGGACGCCGCGTCCGTCGAAAAACCGGTTTTCGTCGCTCGCGTTTTCGGCATGCCCAGCTTCTCAAATAGGACCTCTTGGAGCTGTTTCGGCGATGACAGATTGATCTCAGAGCCGATCATGGCGAAGAGTTCGGCAGCTTTCGCATCGGCGGTTGCCGTCAGTCGAACGTAAAGGTCGTCAAGAATGTCAACGTCCATTGCAATTCCCGCTTGTTCCATGTCGAGAAGCACAGGGATAAGGGGCACCTCAATCTCGCGCTCGATTGACTGCTGTCCCTCGTCGAGTCGTCCTTCGAATTCCGCATCAAGTTGAGTCAGTATCCACGCTGTTGTCGCGGTACTCGAGGGGTCGACTGATGGAACGAGTTCATTCGGGTCGGCTACGGGAACGTCAAGCCCTGTAAGAGAGCGGGCGACATCAACTAGCGCGAGCGATTTTGTTGATGAGTCAAGAAGCCACGCTGCTACGCGGGTGTCGCGGACGATGCCGCCAATCGCAAGATTGAATTCTGCGAGCAGATGACCGAGCGCTTTGCCGTCGTGAACAATTTTGGGACTTGGGCCGCCGAGCCACGCGTCGAACGCGACATGGTCGAGTGAATCGCTCGCCCGAATAGACCTCACACTCACATCATTCGTGGCGAGCCCAATTGCAAAACCGTCATCGGCTCGTTCCATGAACAGCCCAATTCGTGAATCCGCATTGTCTCGCAACCACTTGGCAAGTTCTTCATCACCCATGTGCCGTGGAGTGGGCGCAGGTATCTGCTCGCGGGGAGTATGCGCAGGGCCCACCAGGGGTGACGACGTTGTTGCGTCCGCGGCGACTCCGCCGAACTGCAGAACGCGTTGCTTGAGCGATCGGAACTGTAGTCGGTCGAAAACCTCGACGACTTCTGTCGGTTCAATAGGTCGGCGCGCAAGATCGTCCAAGGCAACAGGCAGTTCAAGGTCGCGAACCAATTTGTTGAGTCGTGCGTTGCGTTCGACATTTGCAATTTGATCGCGAAGGTTGTTTCCGACAACTCCGCCGATTTCGTCGCGGTGTGCGAGTACCTCGTCGAGTGATCCGTATTGCTGAATCCACTTGACCGCGGTCTTCTCGCCCACTTTGTCTACTCCCGGGAGATTGTCCGATGTTTCGCCCACGAGCGCTGCGATGTCTGGATACTGATCGGGACGAATTCCGTATCGCTCCTCGACCGCCGCTGGTGTGTAGCGCTTGAGTTCGGATACACCGCGCGCACTGGGATAGAGCACGGTGACCTTCTCGGTGACGAGTTGGAAGGTATCGCGGTCGCCGGACACGACGAGCACATCGAGGCCGGCAGCTTCGCCCTTCGTCGCAAGGGTTGCGAGAATGTCGTCGGCCTCATAGTTCTCCATTTGCATCGTCTCGATGCGCATGGCACGAAGCGCTTCCTGGAGCAACGGCACCTGACCGATGAATTCGGGCGGTGTTTCGCCCCGAGTTCCCTTGTATTCCGGGTATTCCGCGGTTCGAAATGAATATCGGGATATATCAAATGCAACGGCCACGTGAGTCGGATTCTCCGCCTGCAGGATCGTGAGGAACATCGACAAGAAGCCATGAATTGCGTTGGTGTGCTGACCGCCAGAGGTCTGAAACGATTCGAGCGGCAGTGCGTAAAAGGCCCGAAAAGCGAGCGAATGCCCGTCGATAACGAGGAGGGTAGGCTTTTTCGTGTCGCTCACGGCTTTAGCCTACCGAGCGCCGTCGAAGGAAGGATTGAACTGTGGGAGTACTCGACAACCTTCACCCCGAATTGCAGGAGCGATTTTCGACGGGTGGTGGCGAATTGACGCGAAAGATGGGAATAGAACTCCTCGAGATCTCAGCCGAACGCTCCGTTGCGCGTATGCCCGTCGACGGTAACCGCCAAGTCGTCGGAATTCTGCACGGTGGCGCCCATGTGGTTCTCGGGGAGACACTGGGAAGTGTCGCCGCAGCCGTTCACGCTGGCGCAGGTCGTTACGCCGTCGGCATCGACATCAACGCAACGCACACCAAAAGCATCGCCGAAGGCTGGGTCACCGGAACCTGCACCGCGATTTCATTAGGCAAAACCATTTGCGTTCACGAGATTGTTGTCACAAACGAAGCTGGTGAAAGGCTTTCGACCGTGCGAATCACCAACCTGTTGCGAGATCAATGATTGCCACCCAATTTATCTTCGAACCAGGAGAATACGACGACGAATTCCATCGGCTTGACGACTCAATTGACAACGACGCGAAAACAATTCCCGGTTTTTTGGGCACGGATCGTTGGGTTTCAGCTGACGGACTAACAATCAACGCAATCTACTATTTCGATGACATGTCGGCTCTCACCAAACTGGGACGCTTCGACGATCACAGAACGGCAAAGCGCGAGGTCGACCGGTGGTACAAGGGTTACCGGGTGATCGTGACTGAAGTGACCGCGACTTACGGGAACATGCCCCACATCGCCTCGGGCGAACTCTAATTCGAGGGGTTCAGTTGCTCAATGACGGCCTGAGCGACCTCAGTCATCGTCAGTCGCCGATCCATTGACGCCTTCTGGATCCAACGGAACGCCTCTGGCTCTGTCAACTTCATCTTTTCTTGTAGCAAACCCTTCGCGCGATCTAGAATCTTTCGAGTCTCTAGCCTTTCGAGCGCGTCCGTCACTTCCGACTCGACTGCGAGGAGTTCTTGGTGACGAGAGAGCGCGACCTCGATCTGCGGCAAAAGACGCTCGGGCGTAAACGGTTTGACAACGTAAGCGATAGCTCCAGCTTCGACCGCTCGGGCTACGAACTCGGGCTGAGCGAAGGCTGTCAACATGACTACGGGCGCTAATCGCTCCTTGCCGATAGCCTCAGCGGCGGTCAGACCGTCCATTTTTGGCATGGTGATGTCCATGACAACAAGGTCGGGACGAAGTTCGCGGGTGAGCTCTATCGCCGCTTCACCATCCGCTGCCTCACCAACGACATCGAAACCATTTTCGCGAAGCACCTCGACAATGTCCATTCGGATGAGTGCCTCGTCCTCTGCAACAACAACACGTCGGGCTACGGTTTCACTCACGCGTTCAGCCTACGGTATCGTTTTCATCTGGAGCCGGATTGGCGGAATGGCAGACGCGAAGCACTCAAAATGCTTTGTCCGTGAGGGCGTGTGGGTTCAAGTCCCACATCCGGCACATCGGGAGGGCGGGGATTTATCCTCGCCCTTTCGCAATTCTCTAGTGTTTCGGCATTTCGGTGCCGACGACGTGCACCCTAATATCGTTGGTCGAACCGGCAACACCGGGAGGGGATCCAGAGATGACTACTACCTTGTCCCCCTTCACGGCCAACCCTTCCGCAAGAAGCGATTCGTCTACTTCGCTGAACATCTGGTCAGTGTGAGTGACCGGGGCCACCAGGTACGACGTAATTCCCCAATAAAGCGCCATTCGACGGCGAATCGCTTCGTCGGTAGCAAACGCCTTCATCGGGATACGGAAACGGAGTCGCGACATACGTCGTGCAGAATCTCCGGATTCGGTGAAAACACACACGTATTTTGCTTCGACGAAGTCTGCGACATCGGCCGCCGCGAGAGTGATTGCTCCGCCCTGAGTTCGGGGTTTCGTGCCGAGTGGAAGGATGCGCTCGAGCCCGTGCTCCTCGGTGTTTTCGATAATTCGTGCCATGGTGGCAACCGTGATCGCGGGGAATACTCCCACACTTGTTTCGCCCGAGAGCATTACCGCGTCGGCCCCATCAAGAATTGCGTTGGCAACATCCGAGGTTTCGGCACGGGTCGGGACGGGCGACGTGATCATCGACTCGAGCATCTGAGTAGCAACAATGACGGGTTTTGCCATGCGGCGGGCCGCTTCGACGGTGCGCTTCTGAACTAATGGGACTTGTTCGAGTGGTAGTTCGACACCAAGGTCTCCTCGAGCGACCATAATCGCGTCAAAGGCATCAACGATCTCATCGATTGCTTCAACGGCCTGCGGTTTCTCAATCTTGGCTATCACGGGTAGGCGGATGCCCTCTTCCGCCATAATCTCGTGCACACGAGTTACGTCTGCTGCGCTTCGGACGAAAGAGAGTGCGATGTAATCAGCTCCAATTCGCAAACCCCATCGCAAGTCATCCTCGTCTTTTTCGCTGAGCGCAGGGACATTGACGGCGACTCCGGGCAGGTTAATCCCCTTGTTGTTGGAAACCGTTCCACCGACGACGACCTCGGTTCGTACTCGGACACCGTCGGTGTCGAGAACTCTTACGTTCACTTTCCCATCGTCGATGAGTAGCGTGTCCCCCGCCACGACGTCCTGTGGCAATCCCTTAAACGTGGTTCCGCACACGTCCTTTGTGCCCTCAATGTCTTCCGTCGTGATGGTGAAGATGTCGCCAATCGACAGGTCGTGGGGCCCGTCGGCGAATTTGCCAAGACGAATTTTCGGGCCTTGCAGGTCGACGAGAACCGCAACCGGTTTGCCGAGATCGGATGCAACCTTCTTGATGTTGGCGAACACCTCTTCATGAATTTCGTAGGTACCGTGGCTGAGGTTCATCCGAGCAACATCAACACCGGCCTCGATCACTGCTCGAATCGTGTCGTAACTGTTCGTTGCGGGGCCGAGCGTGGCAACAATCTTTGCGCGTCTCATGGGGTCCTTTATCGTGAGGTGTGGACTTCGTTAGAAGTGTATCGGGACGTCGTGTGCTGAAACTGGGACTGGAAGTGTCGTGCTGCCGCGGAGATACTCGTCAGCGCGAGCAGCTACGGCACGGCCTTCGGCAATCGCCCACACAATCAGCGAAGCTCCGCGACCAGCATCTCCAGCGACAAAAACACCGGGGATGTTCGTCTCGTATGCGCGGGTGCGGCTGACAGTGCCGCTCTCGGACAGTTCGATCTGAATTTGTTCCTCCATGGTTCGTGATTCGATTCCCGAATATCCGAGTGCAAGAAGCACAACATCTGCCGCAAGCGTCTTCTCTGATCCCATTTTCGGACGCCGTCCACCATCAACAAATTCGGTTTCTGCGACAACGAGCCCGGTGAGTTCACCTGTTTCGTTACCGACAAATTCGACCGTGGACGCGAGATATGAGCGTTCGCCACCTTCTTCGTGTGCACTCTGAACCTCAAAGAGGTTTGGTGTCATCGGCCAGGGTTGAGTCGCCGGACGTTCGAGTGGTGGCTGTTTGCCGATAGCGAGGGTCGTGACACTGGCCGCACCCTGCCGAAGAGCGGTGCCGAGGCAGTCGGCTCCAGTATCGCCACCGCCCAGGATTATGACGTTCTTGCCCGCCACGTCGATGTGCTTCGCAGGGTTTTCGCCTGCGACGGCTCGGTTCGACGGCACGAGATAGTCCATCGCGAAGTGAATCCCGGACAGCTCTCGACCCTTAATTTGGAGGTCCCTCCCAACCGGCGCGCCAGTAGCGACGATGACCGCGTCATACCTCTCGTGGAGCTCTGCCCATGAGACATCAATTCCAACCGTGACTCCGGTTCTAAATCGTGTTCCTTCGTCGCTCATTTGCTGAATTCGACGGTCGATGTGGCGTTTCTCCATCTTGAAATCCGGGATTCCGTAACGTAGTAAGCCGCCAACGCGATCTTCACGCTCATAAACTGCGACGGTATGTCCAACGCGAGTGAGTTGTTGCGCCGCCGCGAGACCAGCGGGACCAGAGCCCACGACGGCAACTGTTTTTCCGGTGAGTCGGTCGGGCAGAACGGGATTGATGAACCCCTTTTCCCAAGCGGTGTCGACAATTGCGAGTTCTGACTGCTTGATGGTGACGGCCGGCTGGTTGATGGCTAAAACGCACGACGATTCGCACGGCGCTGGGCAGAGGCGCCCTGTGAACTCGGGGAAGTTGTTCGTTGCGTGGAGTCGCTCAATCGCGGCACGCCATTCATCGCGGTGCACCAGATCGTTGAATTCGGGGATGAGATTCCCCAAAGGGCAGCCTTGGTGGCAGAACGCGACACCGCAGTCCATGCATCGTCCAGCTTGGCGTTCAATTTGTCCTTCTTCGCGCTCGGCGTAGACCTCCTTCCAGTCGCGCAATCGAATTGACACGGGCCGACGTTCGGGGGTTTCGCGTGCCGGTGTCTTCAGGAATCCTCGGGGGTCAGCCACCGGTAACCTCCATGATTTCGGCCCACACGCCATCGCTATCGGGGTCAGACCCTGCGTTGAGGGCAGCGTTTCGGATGATGGTGACCTTGCGGAAGTCCCTCGGCGTAATCGCAGTAAGGCGATTGCGAGTCATTGACCAATCATCGAGGAGCGCCGTCCCATAGAGAGATCCGGTTTCGGCAACGTGAGTGGCGAGTAGGTCGCGAACGTGCTGAGCGTCGCCATCTGTTAGGGGCGTGAGTTCGAGCTCGCCGGACGATATCGCCGCCTGATTTACACGAGATTCATTGAGGTCGAGCACGTACGCGTATCCCCCACTCATTCCCGCTCCCAGATTGCGACCAGTCGAACCAAGGATTAACGCGCATCCACCAGTCATGTATTCCAGGGCGTGGTCGCCAGTGCCCTCGACCACGATCGTTGCTCCGGAGTTTCGCACCCCAAAACGTTCGCCCACAACACCTGCAATAAAGATTTCACCACTCGTCGCTCCGTATCCGACGACGTTTCCCGCGATGATGTTGGCGTTGGACTGGAAGGTTGACTCGATGGGTTGGCGAAGGATTATTCGGCCGCCACTGAGTCCTTTTCCGACGTAGTCGTTGGAGTCACCCTCGAGCCGAAGAGTTATTCCCCGTGGAACGAAGGCGCCGAGGGATTGGCCGGCAGAACCCGTCAGTGAAATGTCGATGGTATTCGGTTCGAGACCGAATTCACCATGTGCTTTCGTTAGGTAGTGGCCGAGCATCGTGCCAATAGCCCTGTCAGTGTTGCGAATTTCGGCGGTGAGCGAAACGGGGGTCCCTTTCGCAAGTGCTTCCGCGGCGGCGAGAATGAAAGTGTGGTCAATGTGTGTCTCAAGCTCATGATCCTGTTTGCTCACATTGAAGCGTGGCGCGTCGTCGTCGAAACTCGGTCCACTGAGCACCGGCGTGAGGTCGAGGCCCTCCGTCTTCCAGTGAGAGACGGCCTGGTCTACGTCGAGTATCTCTCGATGCCCGATCGCTTCCGCAAGGGTTCGAAACCCCAGCGACGCAAGGATTTCACGCACTTCCTCTGCGATGTACTCAAAAAAGGTCTCGACAAATTCGGGCTTGCCACTGAATCGTTCTCGTAGCAGTGGGTTTTGCGTGGCAACTCCTACTGGACACGTGTCGAGGTGGCACACTCGCATCAGGATGCAACCACTCACGACCATGGGCGCCGTGGCGAACCCAAACTCTTCCGCTCCGAGCAGAGCGGCGATGATGACATCTCGGCCCGTCTTCATCTGACCGTCGACCTGCAACACGACACGTCCGCGCATGTCATTGAGCATGAGAGTCTGTTGCGCTTCGGCAAGACCAATCTCCCAGGGTGTTCCCGCGTGTTTCAACGACGACAAGGGACTTGCTCCCGTCCCACCATCGTGTCCCGAGATCAAGATCACATCGGCCTTAGACTTCGCGACTCCAGTTGCGACCGTACCGACCCCCGCTTCGGAAACCAGCTTGACGTGAATGCGTGCAGAGGGATTTGACCGCTTAAGGTCGAAAATAAGCTGTTTGAGGTCTTCAATCGAGTAGATGTCGTGGTGCGGTGGTGGTGAGATGAGACCGACCCCGGGTGTACCCATTCGCGTCCTCGCAATCCATGGATAGACCTTGTTCGATGGAAGCTGTCCGCCCTCACCTGGCTTCGCTCCTTGGGCCATCTTGATCTGGATGTCATCGGCGTGTGTCAGATACATGCTCGTTACGCCAAAACGCCCGCTGGCGACTTGTTTGATAGCACTTCGGCGTTCGGGGTCTACAAGACGTTCGACCGATTCGCCGCCCTCCCCTGTATTAGATCGAGCCCCTAACCGATTCATGGCGACAGCCAGAGTCTCGTGCATTTCTTGCGAGATTGCTCCGTACGACATAGCACCCGTCGAGAAGCGCCGAATGATGTCGTGTGCTGATTCGACTTCATCGAGTGGGACTTGTTCGCGATTGCCGCTGAAACGGAAAAGCCCCCGAAGTGTCATCAGCTTCTCAGCTTGTTCGTCCACGGCTCGCGTGTAGTCGCGGAAGATGTCGTATCTCTTCTCCCGTGTCGCGTGCTGCAACTTGAATACTGTTTCCGGATTGAAAAGATGAGGTGGGCCTTCGCGACGCCATGAATACTCGCCGCCCACGGGAAGGACCTCATGAAAGTTCGACGAGTCACCGTAGGCCAATTTGTGCCGTAGACGTGTTTCTTCCGCAATGATGTCCATCGTCACGCCGCCAAGAATGCTGGTGACGCCAGTGAAATATCGATCAATCACATCGGTACTAAGTCCAATTGCTTCGAATGCCTGCGCTCCGGCGTACGACGCGACTGTTGAAATTCCCATTTTGGACATTGTTTTGAGCAGTCCTTTGCCCAATGCATAAATGATGTTAGAGACTGCCTTTTCAGGCGTGATTCCGGGGATGCGACCCGTTCGGACCAACAGCTCAGCTGTTTCCATAGCGAGGTAAGGATTGATTGCCGAAGCGCCGAACCCCACAAGCGTCGCAACGTGGTGTACTTCTCGGACGTCACCCGCCTCGACAATTAGGGAAGACTGCATGCGTCGACCCGTGCGAATCAGGTGATGGTGGATTGCCGACACCATGAGTAGCGATGGAATTGGAGCGAGGTCCTTATCCGAATCGCGATCACTGAGGACAACGAACATCGCACCGTCGTCGAGTGCCGAGTCGACTTCGTCACACATCTGTTCGAGTCGTTCTTGCAACGCCGTCGCGCCGTCGTCGATTCGATACAAACCAGAGATGGTGTGTGTAACGGCACGACCGTCTTGTTGAAGGTGCAATATCTTTGCGAGCCCGTCATTGTCGATGACGGGGAATGGCAATGAAACTTGGCGGGCGTGCGCTGGTGTTGCGGCCAACAGGTTTCGTTCCGGGCCTAGACCGACATTAAGGGAGGTCACGATTTCTTCGCGAATCGAATCGAGTGGGGGGTTTGTCACTTGAGCAAACTGTTGGGCAAAATAGTCGAACAAAAGGCGCGGACGATCCGACAGCACCGCGAGAGGCGAGTCACTCCCCATCGCGCCCAGGGGCTCCGCACCTGACTGCGCCATCGGCGTAATCAGTACTCGAACTTCTTCTTCCGTGTAACCGAATGTCTTCTGACGGCGCTGTACGGATGGAGCGGTGTGGATGACGTGTTCGCGCCAGGGAAGCTCCTCGAGGGCAATCGCGTTCTCACTGACCCACTGCCCCCAGGGTCCGCTTGTCGCAATCGAGTCCTTAATCTCGTCGTCTTCGATGATGCGACCGTTAACCGTGTCCACGAGGAACATTCGCCCGGGTTGGAGACGTCCTTTGCGCACGACCTTACGCGGATCAACGTCGAAAACGCCGATTTCAGAGGCCATCACGACGAGTCCCTCATCAGTAACAAGGAATCGACCGGGTCGAAGGCCGTTTCGATCCAATGTGGCGCCAGCAATCGCACCATCCGTAAACGCGAGTGCCGCTGGACCGTCCCATGGCTCCATCAACGACGAGTGGTAGCGATAGAAATCCCGACGCGCAGTATCCATTGCGGCGTCGTTTTCCCATGCTTCCGGAACCATCATCATGATGGCGTGGGGTAACGAGCGACCGGCCAACTCCAGAAGCTCGACCACCTCATCGAACGACGCCGAGTCACTGGCGCCTTCGGTCACAATCGGGAAAAGGGTCGCGAGGTCACCGAGGAGGTCGGAAGACAACTGGGACTGACGAGCGTGCATCCAGTTTCTGTTTGCGTTTATCGTGTTGATTTCGCCGTTGTGCGCAATATATCGAAAAGGTTGCGCAAGAGACCATGACGGGAATGTGTTGGTCGAGAACCGTGAGTGGACTATCGCAAGTGCTGATTCGATGCGGTCATCGGAGAGGTCGGGGAAAAACGGCTCGAGTTGAAGCGTGGTCACCATCCCCTTGTAAACAATCGTGCGGCTAGAGAGCGACGGGAAGTAGGTACCTAGCTCTCGTTCAGCGCGTTTTCGCAGTCGAAAAGTTCTTCGATCAAGGTCAATGCCCGATGCGGTGCCGACGGCGTCTGCCAGAAAAACTTGTTCAAAGGCCGGCATTACTTCTCGCGCCAAAGGCCCGAGGTGCTCAGGGTCGGTTGGGACAGTCCGCCAACCCAGAACGTCGAGTCCCTCGCTCGATGCGATCTCTGCAATTCGTGCCTTTTCCGCTACTCGACTTGGATTATCGGCGGGAAGGAATGCAATTCCCGCCACGTATCGACCGGCATCGGGTAGTTCGAATGGGAGCGCGGCACGGAAGAAGCGGTCAGGAATCTGAATCTGTATACCCGCGCCGTCTCCAGTTCCGGCGTCTGAGCCGACTGCGCCTCGGTGTTCTAGGTTTCGAAGGCTCGACAGTGCGATGGTGATGATGTCGTGGCCAGGAGTTCCGCGTGTGGTTGCTACTAGTGCAAATCCGCACGAGTCCTTCTCGTGGGATGGGTTGTAGAGGCCTGTTGGCGCGGGAACGGCGCTGAAACGCGAAAACGGGTTCAACAGAATCATCGTCCTTCCAGAAATAGGGACGACGTTGGCCCTTGGTCAACAAACGGAACAGAGAAAGGTCAACGAGCAGGGCTTGTGGCTCCAGGTCGCGACACGGTGGACTCGGCTTCGCCGGCGAGTTCCTCCGCGGTATAGGTGTCCCCTGATTCTAGACCTTTCAGGGAGTTAGAAACATACCCAGGACGATAACCAGAGGGCTCAAAGCCGGGATGGCGACGTCCTTGCACGAAGAAGATGATCACTCCGAGAACGACTGCCGCGACCGCCCCCCAGACATTTACACGGACGCCGAGGAATGACTCGCTCGGGTCAAGTCGGATCGTTTCGATCGCGATGCGACCGATGCCGTACCACACCAGATACACCGCAAAACTGCGTCCCCACTGCAGCGAGAACCGGCGTCCCGCCCAAATGATGACGGCAGCTCCGAGAAGATTCCAGAGAGCTTCGTAGAGAAAGGTGGGGTGAAACAGGGTCCCCGGCGGGAGGCCGAGTGGGAGGGCTGGGTTAAGCAAGTCGATTTCCAACCCCCAGGGCAGGTCTGTCGGTCCACCGAATAGTTCTTGGTTGAAATAGTTCCCGAAACGTCCGATAGCTTGCGCGATGATGAGGCCTGGAGCGATCGCGTCGAGCAAGACCGTGAAACGAAGGCCGCTTATTCGGCAACCTATCCATCCGCCAGCGGCACCAAGAATCAGCGCGCCGAAAATTGCCAGGCCGCCCTCCCAGACATACAGGACCCGAGCGATGTCTTGACCCGCAAAATAATCCGCGGGATGAGTTATGACATGGTAGGCCCGCCCGCCGACGATGCCCAGAGGGATAACAAAAAGTGCTATATCGAGAATCAACCATGACTCGACGCCTCGTGCAACCAAGCGGCGATTGGTCATGACGAGACCGATAACAATGCCGAGCAAGATGCAGAGTGCATAGGCGTGAACTGTCAGATTGAAGGTTGCCCAGGTCGCGCCGATTTCACGCAACCATTCCCCAACATTGAACGAGCGCCACTCGATGGGTGGAGAGGGGATGCTGGCGAGATTCACGAGTTTCCTTTCGACACAATCAGCCTAAGCCTGACGCACACTGAGACCCGCCACCAATTCGGAGGTTACCCGAGCGACACCCGCAGGTCCATCGTTAGTGAGAGCGGAAACAAGGTGGGAACCAACAATTGCCCCGGATGCATAGGCCGTGACACTGCGAACGTGCTCAGCGGTTGAAATTCCGACTCCGACGCAAACGTAGATTGCTCCCAGCCCTGTGAGTCGCTCGACAAGCGAACGTGCCGCCACGTCAACATCGGCACGAGCGCCGGTGATTCCCATAGTCGACACCGCATAGACGAATCCGCGAGAATATGTGATTGTCGACGCGAGCCGTTCATCAGTGGACGATGGCGCCGCGAGGAACACTCGGTCGAGACCGTGGGCGTCTGACGCTGCGAGCCATTCTGAGGCCTCGTCGGGAATCAAGTCAGGTGTGATCAACCCAACGCCCCCCGCTGCTTTGAGATCTTTGGCAAATCGATCGACTCCGTATTGCACAACGGGGTTCCAATACGTCATCACCAAAATCGGTGTGTTGACCTTCTCGGTCGCCGCACGGATGATGTCGAACAACTGCGTGAGTCGGAAACCGCCCTCAAGCGCCGCGTTTGTCGCCCGCTGAATGACTGCCCCATCCATCACTGGATCTGAATACGGAACGCCTAGTTCAATGATGTCGACACCAGACTCTGACAGAGCGATCAGAGCGTCAACACAGGTTTCAACGTTGGGGAATCCCGCTGGAAGGTAGCCCACGAGGACACCCCGTCCGTTGGCTCGAGCCGCGTCGATGACGGATTCGACGCGCGAATTCACTGGTCGCCCTTGAGGAAACCGAAATAGCGACCTGCCGTTTCCATGTCCTTGTCACCGCGCCCCGAAAGATTTATGAGGATGATGTCCGACGGGGAGAGCGTACGAGCGAGGTCGAGTGCTCCCGCCAGCGCATGTGCGGTTTCAATCGCAGGAATGATCCCCTCTGTTCGCGACAAATCCATCATTCCTTGCATCGCTTCGGCATCCGAGATTCCAACGTATGTCGCGCGCCCACTGTCTTTGAGCCACGCGTGTTCCGGTCCAATTCCTGGGTAGTCGAGTCCAGCAGAAATCGAGTGTGATTCGATTGTCTGCCCGTCTTCGTCCTGCAAAACATAAGTTTTTGCGCCGTGCAAGACGCCGGGGCGACCGCGTTGAAGTGTTGCAGCGTGACGAGGAGTGTTGATTCCGTCGCCGGCCGCTTCGTAACCGACCAATGCCACATCGTCGTCGAGGAATGCATGGAAAATACCCATCGCGTTGGAGCCACCCCCGACACACGCCACCACAGCGGTCGGCAACCGACCCTCGGTCTCGAGAATTTGTGCGCGTGCCTCGTTGCCGATGACCGAGTGGAAGTCCCGCACCATGACAGGGAACGGGTGTGGACCCGCGACGGTTCCGAGGAGGTAATGAGTGTCCGCGACGTTGGCAACCCAATCGCGCATCGCTTCGTTGATGGCGTCCTTAAGTGTCCGGGACCCATGCACCACTGGAACAACTTCCGCGCCGAGAAGCTTCATTCTCGCAACGTTGAGTGATTGTCGTTCTGTGTCAACTTCTCCCATGTACACAACGCAGGACATACCCATCAACGCCGCCGCGGTTGCTGTGGCTACGCCGTGTTGACCCGCTCCTGTCTCAGCAATAAGTCTCGTCTTTCCAAGCCTCTTGGCAAGGAGAGCCTGCCCAAGAACGTTGTTGATTTTGTGTGAGCCGGTGTGGTTGAGGTCTTCGCGTTTGAGAAATATTCGAGCGCCCCCAGCGAGTGCGGCAAATCGCGAGGCCTCGGAAATAATGGACGGACGCCCGGTATATGACCGATGAAGCTCGGCGAGTTCAGCTTGAAAAACCGCGTCGGTCTTGGCGTCGGTATATGCGGCGTCGAGTTCGTCCAGAGCGGCGATGAGCGCCTCGGGCACGAAACGGCCACCGTATTCGCCGAAATAAGGACCCAATTCTGCACGTAGCGACATCAGCTCACCCTTCGAAATTCTTCAACGACAGCACGGGGATGTCCTGACGTGACAAGCGCCTCGCCGACGAGGACGACGTCGGCACCGGAAGCTCGATAGGCGCGTACATCGTCGACGGTGTTGACAGCGGATTCGGCTACCGCGATAGCGCTCGACGGGATGAGGTCCCGAACTGTAGCAAAAAGTGTGCGATCGAGTTCGAACGTTGAGAGGTCTCTCGCGTTGACCCCAATCAACCCAGCGCCGATGTCTGCCGCCATTCGCACCTCGTCGGCGGAGTGGGTTTCAACCAGCACGCTCAGACCTAATTGGTGAGAGAAAGAGTGCAGTCTTTCGAGCACGACAGCGTCGAGAGCGGCGACGATCAACAAAACGACGTCTGCCCCAGCTGCTCGGGCCTCAAGAATTTGGTACTCCTCTGAAATGAAGTCTTTGCGCAGAAGCGGAACCGCGACACGTTCTCGAACGTCAGTGAGGTCGCGTAGCGAGCCACCGAAACGGCGTTGTTCCGTCAACACTGAAATGGCGTCCGCACCGCCTTCGACGTACGACTCTGCAAGAGAAGGAGCATCATCAATCCGTGCAAGTTCCCCCTTGGAGGGACTCGCGCGCTTGATTTCGGCTATTAGGCGTATGTGCGAGGTGGGTGCGAGCGATTGGTAGGCGTCAATCGGCTGGGGTGCACGCAAAGCTCGATTTTCAATCGCTGAGTAGGAGACACTGAGGCGCCGAGCGGCCGCATCCTCGAGGGCTCCAGCGGTCAGGGCCTCCAGCACGACTAGTGAGTGGCCTTCGTCTTCGACCCGCCAACGCCATAACCAGCTTTAGACATCAATGCGCCAACTACGGGGCCGATAGCGAGGAGTGAGGAACTGGCCCAGACCAGTGCAGGTTGGTCGAACCAGAAAAATAAGGTACCGGCGGTTGCGCCGATGAGCATGATTGCCACTCCAGTCCACGCCGCTGGAGAAGATCCGTGCCCGGGGTCGTGCGCGTCGCTCATGTCGTTCCTCCTGGGAATCAGTCTAGCGCGACGCGAAGGGCATTCGCCGCGCCTATTGCGCGGAGTGGAGCGGTTGCTTTGTTTACCGTTTCGTCATACTCGCTCTGTGGAATTGAATCAGCAACTATCCCAGCACCCGCCTGAACGGTCGCGATTGTTCCGACGAGAACCGCGGTTCGAATGGCAATCGCGAGATCGGAGTCACCACCAAAACCGATGTACCCGACGACGCCCCCATACACACCGCGCCCGGCTGGTTCGAGTTCGTCGATGATTTCCAAGGCTCGCGGTTTAGGCGCTCCAGACAGCGTTCCCGCAGGGAAGGTCGCTCGAAAAACGTCGATTGGAGTTGCTCCTGGCGCGAGGTCCCCCTCGACACTCGAGACGAGGTGCATGATGTGCGAGAAACGTTCGACGTTCATGAACTCGGTAACCTCTACTGACCCGGGAACACATACTCGCGAAAGGTCATTTCGCGCAAGGTCGACGAGCATGAGATGCTCAGCGCGTTCCTTCGCGTCGGCCAAGAGTCCTTCAGCAAACTGCGCGTCACGCTCTGGGGTATCACCGCGAGGCCGGCTACCCGCGATGGGGTGACTGAAAACGCGCTCGTTGTTGACCTTGACGAGTGCTTCTGGCGACGAGCCGACAACCGCATACGGCATGCCGTCCGCGCTTTCGAGGCTGAGCAAGTACATATAGGGTGAAGGGTTCAATGCCCGCAACATTCGGTAGACGTCCGTGGCCGATGCCGTGATGTCCGTGTCAAAGCGCTGCGAAATCACTACTTGAAAAACGTCCCCGTCGCGAATGAACTGTTGTGCCCTCGACACTGAATCCAGGAAATCGTTCTGTTCAGTGCGATGGGTGGGTTTCGGAGTGGGAATTTCGGGCGGTGCCAGAGGGGAAAGTGGTATTGCCGTCCGAAGGCTCGCCGTGATGTCGTCGAGTCGGGACTGTGCTGACTCCCACAAGTCTTCGGGATCGTCCATAACGAGAACTGCCGTCGCGACATGGAGGAGGGACGTTTTGTGATCGAACACGAGCAGGTCGCGAACAAACAGCATTGACTGTGCGGGAACTCCCGATTCGTCCGATGGAGCGTCCGGCAGATCTTCAATCTCGCGAATCGTGTCCCAGCCAAGATAGCCAACCAACCCACTGGTCAACGGCGGCAATTCGGTCGGAGCGGGTGACGCCCAGCGCTCGTAGAGCAGATCGAGTGCAGCGAGTCGTGCGGCCGGCACCGAGCCTCCGAAGGCTCGTTCTTCCGATAATCCGTTGTCGAGCCAGACTGACGTATTGTCACGTTCCGTAAGGCAACCCCACGCCGAGAGCCCGACAAAGGAATAGCGAGACCAAATCCCGCCTTGTTCAGCGGATTCCAACAAGAACGTGCCCGGACGGCCTTCGGTGATGTGCGAATACAGCGCAACTGGTGAAACCGAATCAACAAAAACGGAGCGAATCACCGTCACGACGGGACCGGCGGCGGCGGCAGCGGCAAACTCAGCCCGTGTGGTGGTCATGCGATCACGCCCTCAGGTGGTCAGTAGTAAACATTGGCGGACGGAACAGCGATGACGAGGAATCGATTGCCGTTTTCGGTTATCGAACCGAGAGGAGGTCAATGACGAATACGAGCGTCTGACCAGAGAGACGGTGACCACCACCAGCAGGACCGTAAGCCCACATCGGAGGACAAATGAGCTTCCTGCGTCCGCCGACCTTCATGCCAGGGATGCCTTCCTGCCAGCCTCGAATGAGTCCGTTGAGTGGAAATTCGATACTTTCTCCTCGGTTCCACGACCCGTCAAATTCTTCACCCTCGAACGTCACACCAAGATAATGAACTTCGACGTTTCCACCCGGAGTGGCCTCGTCGCCGTCTCCAACCGTCATGTCTTCGATTATGAGTTCGGTCGGCTCCGGTCCAAGGGTGGGTTCGATTTCGGGCTTATTCATTGGACTCCTCGTGATGTGAATGTTCTCGGGCAATCTTACGGAGATTTTCGATGGCGAACGCGGGATTGTCCGTCCCGAAAACCGCGGATCCAGCAACGAACGTGTCAGCGCCCGCTTCGGCCGCGAGTTCGATAGTGGCTGCGTCGATGCCCCCGTCAACCTGTAACCAGAAGTCGGTGCCCGTTTTGGTCCGGAAAGCAGAGGCGGCGTGGACTTTGTGCATCTGGTCCGCCATGAACTTTTGACCACCGAACCCAGGCTCAACCGTCATAACGAGGATTTGGTCGAAGTGGTGAGCGATTTCTTCGATGTCCGAAAACGGTGTCGCCGGCTTGAGCGCTAGCCCGACCCGTGCACCTATCGACCGAATCACCGCGGCTGTGGCAATGGGGTCTTTCGTTGCCTCAACATGGAGCGTTACCGAATCGGCCCCCAGCTCTGCGTAGCCCGGCGCCCAGCGGTCCTGATCCGCGATCATCAAGTGGACATCGAGTGGAATCGGTGACGTTGCCTTGATACGCTCCACCATTTGAGGTCCAAAGGTGAGGTTTGGAACGAAGTGGTTGTCCATGACATCAACGTGTGCGAAATCTGCGTTGTCAATCCGCGCTAGATCGTGAGCCATATTGGCGAAATCAGCGCTAAGAATGCTGGGGTTGATTCGAACGGTCATTTGCGTCAGGTTATCGCGTTCGACGAATTAACTGGATGAACATCGCGTCGGTGTGGTGACGGTGAGGATACAACTGCACAGCACTTCCACGCTCTGCGTTCGTGAGCGGCGGTGAGACGGTGGACAAAATCGTTGCCGTATCGATCGTTTGCGCTTCGGGGTGCTTAGAAAGTACCGCCGTGATGATGTCGACCGTCTCGGCTGCGAGCGGCGAACACGTTACGTAGGCCACGACTCCCCCCACGGTAAGGCTTCCGATTGCCGCCGAGAGCAATTCACGCTGCAACGGCACGAGATTGACAAGATCGTCGGGATGTTTTCGCCACCGTGCCTCTGGTCGTCGACGCAAAGACCCGAGACCCGTGCACGGGGCGTCTACCAGAATTCGGTCGAATGAGCTTGGGTTCTCTGCACACAACTCGCGACCGTCGCGAACTGTCACGGTGATGCTGTCGCCAAAAGGCGCGAGAGATTGCCGGACGAGTTCGGCGCGGTGCGACTGAACTTCGTTCGCCTCGAGAAGCGCTCCGGATGGTTGTGCGATGGCGGCAAGCAGCGCGGTCTTTCCACCCGGCCCCGAACAGAGATCAAGCCAGCGTTCGTTCGGGCTGATAGGAAAAGCCTGAGTCAAGGCCAAGACCGCGAGTTGTGAACCTTCGTCCTGGACGCGTACCACTCCTTCGGTGATACCGACGACGTCGGATAGTGATCCGCCTTCGGACAGAAAACCGTAAGGTGAGAATTCGGTGGGACGAGAATCGTCTGGTCGCTTCGCAAGACCAGGAAGTGCGATAAGCGTCGGCACCGGGGGCCGATTGTTGGCAGCGAGGATGTCGACCACCTCTGCGATTCCCACCAACGTGATGAACTCTCGGACTATCCATTCGGGGTGAGAATAGGAAACCGAGAGATCGCGTACCTCCGTCGTGTTGTCGGTGACCTTCGACCGCCATTCTTCTGGTGTGCGGCGTGACACCGCCCGAAGTGTGGCGTTCACGAACCCTGCTGCGCGCCGAAATCGCCGATTTGCGAGGTTGACCCACTCGTTGATGATGTGCGGTGGATCGCGGCGCACAACGAGTTCGTAGGTGGCGAGGCGTAATAGATCGAGTACATCAGCGTCGACTCTGTCCTTCGAACCGGTTACGCACTCATCAAGCACGGCGTCCAGTAGCCCGCGCCACCGCAACGCACCATAGGTCATGTCCGTCGCATGTCCTGAATCGCGTGAGCTCAACCGTGCATCGCGGATGGCGTTCGGAAGGATCAGGTTCGAGTAGGCGTCATCGGTTCGCACTCGGCCAGTGACATCGAGCGCGACTGATCGGGCCAACGTCATTCGAACACCACGTCGGCGCGTTGCCCACGTGACCACGCCATTGCCGACATTGACGTTTTTCCAGCCGGTTTGACGTCCAGCAATTCAACGGAGGCGTCGGCAGTTCCCACGTACACACGCCCTTCACTGACGACAACCTCGCCTCGCGGGAACTTCGGTCCAACGTGACTGGCTACACGAAGTACGGCAAGCAATTCGCCCTTCAGCGAAGTGAAAGCTCCCGGTTCACGTGTTACTGCCCTTATTCGTCGGATTACCGTTGTCGCGTCGAGCGACCAATCAATCCGACCATCTTCACGGGTGAACTTCGGTGCAAAACTCGGTTCACCGACCTGTTGGGTCGGTCTGATTGCACCGGTCGTAATGACACGAAGGGTCCCGATGAGTTCATCGGTTGTGCTTGCCGCGAGACGAGCTAAGGCATCGGAAGCGGTCTCATCATCCTCGAAGGCAATAGTTTGACTGAAGTACACGGGGCCAGCGTCGAGTTCCTCGACAAGCCGAAAGATCGAAATGCCCGCGGCAGGTTCTCCCTCCCACAGGGCACGCTGAACCGGCGCCGCACCACGATATTTCGGCAATACAGAAAAATGCACGTTCACCCATCCATTGGGCGGAACGTCAAGCAGCCGGGTTGGCACCAAGCCCCCGTAGGCGACAACTACGGCGATGTCCACGTCGGGAATGTCGACATCGCGCAACGAGTTTGTTTTGATCACCGGCAGGCCCAATTCGTCAGCGATTAGTGCAATCGCGGTAGGAGCCACAACGCCCTTCCGCCCCTGACGAGAGTCGGCCCTCGTGACCACGGCCCGAATATCGAACTGTGCGTCATGGAGAGCCCGCAAATACGGACCCGCCACATCGGGGCTACCCGCGAAAACAATGCGTGTGCTCATGGATTCATTGTTTCAGTCATTGTCTACGTCGTCGAAGATCGTGAGATCGTCACAATGGACTCGAATCCCCGTGGCGTTTTTCGAAACAAGGTGAACTCGAATCGCGGAAATCACCGTGGGTGCAGATCGATAATCGGCCAAGATAACAATCCGGAACGAATCACCATCCTTCGCGGGCCCCATCACGCGGTGGCCGGTTACCTCCTCGAGTTCGCGAACGGCCTGGAGGTCGGTGATCGAACCACGGATTGCAATCGCGCGTGTCGACGGGGGGAATCCCAATGCCCGTCGCTCCCTAAGTTCGGTCTCGACGATCACCTCCCACTGGTTTGTCGCGAAAAGACTGGCAAACGCGCCATCAACATTCGCCAGCACCACACGCGCATCGTTCGCCGCGAGGCTGGCCGCATGCGCCCACCAACGCAGACAATTCTCTGAAGTTCGAAGTCCGGGACGTTGCAATTCTTTGTCACCGTCGACGATAAGGACCGCTTCGTATCCGCCAGCGACGATTGGTTCGGCGCCTCGCGTCGCGATGACGAGCGAAGCTCGGCGCGGAACCTCGAGCGCGCGGTGTTCGCCATCGGCGACCACCACCGGAACGCCGGGGAATGCCCGACCCAGATCGTCAGCCGTCCGCACTGAGCCGACACCAGACCATGCTGTCTCCCGCCCAGAACAATGCGAACATTTCAATCCAATTGGGGTGAGACCACATACCCTGCACACGATCGTGCCGTCTCGACTTCCTGACAACAACGACCGACACGTGCCACAACGATGCGGAGTTCTGCACGTGGCACAGACAACCTGCGGAGTGAAACCAGGGCGAGAAACCTGGACCAAAACCGGACCACGCTCTAACGCATCGCGCAACACACGCCAACCGCTGGTGGGGATACGGGCTCGCGAGGCAAACCCGTCATCAGTGACGTCGTTGGCCAACATGATCGATGCCCGCATAGGCAACGTAGTCGATGGCTCGACAAATCCGAGTTCGACAAAACGCGCCGATTCGACGGAAGGTGTAATCGACGCGAAGACGAGTCGACCGCCTTCAACGGAATTGCGAACTACCGCAGCGTCTCTCGCATGGACATAGGGAGTGTGCGGTTCTTCCAAAAGAGGATCAGACTCGTCGACGACAATAAGCAACTCGAGGTCGCTGACGGGCGCGTACACCGCCGCCCGTGTTCCGATGACAATGCGTGCGTCACCGGACAAAATGTCGAGGTAACGGCCGTAACGCTCGGTTGGCGTCCCCGAAGAATCAACGATGACGTGTGGTACGCCATCAAGCGCGCGACTGAGCAAGGCAAGGTCACGCCAATCCGGCACGACAACAATAACTCCGGCCTCGGCTGCCCTGACAAGATCCGCGATTTGACTGAGCGAGCGTAGTGTCGGTCCCTGTGCCGTCTCGGTTACTCCCGAATCGAGGCTCATCACCGTCCGAATCGACGGACGAGGCGTTGGCATCGCACGCGCAGCGATTGAACGCCCCTTCTCAATACGTACGGCACGTTTGGGAATCGCGACACGCAACACGTCTGCAGCGCTACCGCCGTTTCGGTCGGCGACCGTCCGAACCAGAGTCCACAAAGCGGGGGTGAGAACCGGTACCGAACCGTTCGCAGACTCGACTTCGGCCAAAACAAATCCAGCGGCAGACTCTGCCGAAATGCCAACGACGTACGCATCGATACGACGAGAACCACCCTTACCCAATGGCACTCGAACCCTGCCTCCAACCACAATCTCGTCCGTGAGCTGTTCGGGGATCAGATAGTCAAGCAAACGATCAAGACGCGGTACAGGCGAATCAACCAGCACATGAGCAACTCGTTTCGGCACAGTTAACCGTTCTCGGCTACAACTAAACGATTATCGTCCGACAATCGGACGCACAGCTCGGTGCGGTGACCACCCGTTACGGACTCGCTGGTGAGAAGGCGGAGGGCCATGGAAACACCGAATTTACTTGGTGTTATCGAGCTCGACGAGTCCCTCGTTGATTTCACGCATTGCGATCGTGAGCGGCTTCTCGTCAACAGAGAATTCGACAAGCGGTCCGGGAGTGGTCACCGTACCCTCTGCACGCTCCACGTAGTAGTCGTTGATTTCGCGGGCCCGCTTGGATGCGACGATTACGAGCTGGTACTTCGAATCGACCTTCTCGAGGAGTTCGTCAATAGGAGGGTCAATGATGCCTTTGCTCGTGTTCATAGTTCGCCTTCCAACTTAGTTGCCTTCTATCAAGTCTACGACGGCTTCAGCTGCCGAATCGACATCGTCGTTGACAACCGTGACGTCGAATTCTGATTGAGCATCGAATTCAATCTTTGCCGTTTCGAGTCTACGGGCCTGTTCCTCTGGACTCTCGGTCCCCCGCGCCTGTAATCGACGAACAAGCTCATCCCACGACGGGGGAAGAAGGAACACCAGAATTGCCTCCGGCATCGCGCGTTTTACCTGGCGCGCGCCTTGGATATCGATCTCGAGAATGATGCTCGAACCGCTCTCGAGTGCGGACACAATTGGTACGCGCGGAGTTCCGTAACGATGCTGCCCGTGCACAACGGCCCATTCCAACATCTGTTGTGTCTCGACAAGACGATCGAACTCCCTATCGGTGACAAACAGATAATGCTCACCGTCAACTTCGCCCGGTCGAGGGGAACGGGTAGTCGCCGAGATTGAAAACTTGACGTCGGGGTGGCGCTCTCTGATGCGCGCGACAACAGTTCCTTTACCAACCGCAGTCGGACCCGCCACGACCACCAGTCGCCCGCGTGGGGACGCTTGACCGTCAGACGCCTGTCGCCCGTGCAGCCAACGGGTCAACGAGTTCCTCTGGCGAGATCCCAGTGCCCCAAGCCGTTTACGCGGAGAAATGCCCATTCCCTCGAGTATTCGCGTGGTTTTCACGACACCGATTCCAGCAATACTTCCAAGAAACTCTGTTACGCGCAGGCCTGCCGCCGCAGAGTGATTGTGGCGCCATGCCTCGCGCGCGATCGAGAGCGGTGTTCTCTCACCAGTTCGAATCGCATGTTTCACCGCAGCCCGGGCGCGACGTCGGTCGACTGCGATGAGGGAGGCTTCACGGGGATCTCGCATCAGAGTCCCAATTCTTTCAGGTGCTGTTCGATGGAACGCGGCATGTTCGCTAAACCATCGAAGACGACACTTCGACTGACCGACGGAATAACCCGATTCTTCGCTGCTCCGAAGATGTTTGAGATATCGGTCAACGACGCGCCCTGTGCGCCAAAACCAGGTGCAAGCACGAGCAATCCGTCGAGATCAGCCGCGGTCAAACCATTGTCAGCGAGGCTGCGCGTCGCGCCCACCACGACGCCGACGGTGTAGGAGTCCCCCGTGCGCACGCGAGCAAATTCAGCGACGAGTGCGGGCAACCTAGTTCCCGCTACAGACGCCCGTTGCACTTGATCGGCATCGAGGTTCGATGTTGCACTGAGAACGAAAACAGTCGAACCGTTGGTCTCGGCGAGCGAAAATGCTGGCTCGAGCGAGTCAAATCCGACATAGGGGTTTACGGTAACCGCATCGCTCTGAAGCGTTCCAAGCCCTAGCCACGCGTCGGCGTATCCGTTCATCGTTGACCCGATGTCGCCGCGCTTTGCATCGGCGATGACAGCGAGGCCGTCCGCTCGAGCTTCGCGGATGATGATTTCCAATGCGCCGATTCCGAGTGCACCGAAGCGCTCGAAATAGGCGACTTGAGGTTTCACGATTCCGACCCGCGATATTGCGGCGGCGATAACTGCTCGGCCAAACTCTAGGGCTCCCTGATGGTTATCGGGCAACCCTGCCGCCTGAAGAGCTTCGGTACTCGGGTCAATGCCAACGCAGAGCGGTCCGACCGACTCGACGATGGAATCGAATCGTGCGCTGAGGCCCATCACCACGAGGCTCGATCCACGGCATATTCCTGGAGCGAACGAACGTTGATGGGCTCACTAGACGATTCGATTGCTGCCACCGCGGCGGACACCTGGGCAATGGTTGTCACGAGCGCCTTATCGGCGGCCACGGCTTCGCGCCGAATCTCCATCCCATCAGCGCGGGCGCTTCGACCGGACGGAGTGTTTATTATGAGATCAACCGTTCCCGAGCGAATCAGGTCAATAATCGATTCTTGCCCTGCGTCGGCCTCGAAGTGTTTGCGGACGGTCGTAACTGGTACGCCATTCCGTGCCAATATATCTGCGGTTCCTTCGGTTGCCAGCACGGTGAAGCCCAGTTGCGCGAGTCTTTGCATCGGAAGAACGATAGACCGTTTGTCGCGGTCGGCGACGGACACGAAAACCGTACCGTTCGTCGGCAAGCCTCCGTAGGCGGCATCTTGACTCTTTCGAAAAGCAAGGGGGAAGTTGCGGTCGATTCCCATGACCTCGCCGGTAGACCGCATCTCTGGCCCCAAGACGGCGTCAACCACTCGACCTTCTACCGTGCGGAAGCGTTTGAAGGGCAGGACGGCCTCTTTGACAGCTACTGGTGATGAGCGAGATACAACAGAGCCATCATGCTCAGGGAGATGTCCCTCCCGAACTAGGTCGGCAATCGAGCGACCGACCATAATCAATGACGCCGCCTTCGCGAGTTGAGTGCCCATCGCCTTGGAAACGAAAGGGACTGTGCGACTTGCCCGGGGGTTTGCTTCCAGCACGTAAAGGACACCGGCTGAAACAGCGAACTGGACGTTGAGTAAACCGCGGACCCCAATTCCGACGGCAATCAGTTTTGTCGCCTCAGTGACCTGTTCAATCACCCCGCGCCCCAGAGTAACGGGCGGCAAGGTGCACGCTGAGTCGCCGGAGTGCACTCCAGCTTCTTCGATGTGCTCCATGATGCCGCCGATGTACAAACGCTCACCGTCATATAGTGCATCGACATCAATCTCTATCGCATCGTCAAGGAACCGATCGACGAGGAGTGGCGCGTCGGGACCGATGATCGCCGATTCAGCAATCCTGTGGAAATAGTCACGAATTGACTCCGCGTCATAAATAATCTCCATGCCTCTTCCGCCGAGGACGTAGGACGGACGCACCAAGACTGGATATCCAACATAGTGAGCGACAGTGATGGCCGACTCAACATCGAACGCGACACCATTACGCGGTGCAACGAGGCCACAGGAGTTGAGTACCTCGGCGAAGCGGCCACGTTCTTCGGCGATGTCGATTGCGTCAGGACTTGTCCCCAAAATGTTGATTCCGTTGCGTTCTAGCCCGTGAGCGAGACCCAGCGCGGTCTGTCCCCCCAATTGAACGACTGCGCCAAGAATGGTTCCACTCGCGCTCTCGGCATCGATCACAGCGAGGACGTCCTCGAGGGTCAATGGCTCAAAGTAGAGACGGTCACTTGTGTCGTAGTCGGTTGATACCGTCTCGGGATTGCAGTTAATCATGATGGTCTCATAGCCCGCGTCGGACAATGCAAACGAAGCATGAACGCAGGAATAGTCGAACTCAATCCCCTGACCAATCCGGTTCGGCCCGGAACCGATGATGATCACCTTTGTTCTCTCTGACGGGATGACTTCGGTCTCAGAGTCATATGACGAGTAGTGATAGGGCGTCAATGCTGGAAACTCTCCCGCGCAGGTGTCGACCGTCTTGAAGACGGGTCGAATGCCCTGCTCGAGGCGGAATACCCGGACGGCATCTTCTGTCGTGTCCCATATGTCAGCGAGTTGTACATCGCTGAAGCCGTGGTTCTTCGCCGTGCGAATCGCGTCTGCCGTCATCGACCCGGCGGCCAATTCGGACGCAACCTCGTTGATCAGCACTATTTGGTCGAGGAACCAGGGGTCAATGGCTGTAGCTTCGAAGGCTTGCTCGATCGTCGCTCCAGCCCGCAAAGCCTGCTGGAGAGTGACGATTCGGCCATCGGTTGGAATTCGCGACTCGTCGAGAAGGGCAGCAACATCACCGACTGGCCCATTCCAGTGGAAGGAACTCCCCCGCTTTTCGAGCGACCGTAGAGATTTCTGCAGAGCGGTCGTGAAGTTTCGGCCGATGGCCATCGCCTCCCCGACGCTCTTCATCGTGGTTGTCAATCCCGCATCGGCGTCGGGGAACTTGTCGAAATTGAAACGCGGCACCTTGACCACGACATAGTCGAGCGTCGGTTCGAATGACGCCGGAGTTACGCCCGTGATGTCGTTCGGAATCTCGTCGAGCCGGTAACCAATCGCCAATTTGGCCGCAATTTTTGCGATGGGGAAACCGGTTGCTTTGGACGCAAGCGCGCTCGAACGACTCACGCGCGGATTCATCTCGATCACAATCACGCGACCGTTAGTCGGATCAATCGCGAATTGGATGTTGCACCCGCCCGTATCCACGCCGACCGCGCGAATGATTCGGATTCCGATGTCTCGCAGGTTCTGATATTCGCGGTCGGTCAGAGTAAGAGCCGGCGCAACCGTCAGCGAATCTCCCGTGTGAACTCCCACCGGGTCGATGTTTTCGATCGAGCAGACGACAACAGTGTTGTCGGTAGAGTCCCGCATCAACTCGAGCTCGTATTCCTTCCAGCCCAGAATCGACTCTTCGAGCAGGACCTCGCCCGTCGGGCTTTCGTGAATGCCGTTTTCGACCATTCGACGCAATTCCAGCTCGTCGTGGGCGAAACCAGAACCGAGTCCCCCCATCGTGAAGGACGGTCGGATCACCACGGGATAGCCGGTCAAGTCAATAAATGCAAGCGCTCCGTCGACCGAGTTCACAACGACACTTTGCGCCACGTCCGCTCCGCATTCAAGCACCAGATCCTTGAAAATTTGACGGTCTTCACCGCGTCGAATCGCCTCGAATTTGGCACCGATGAGTTCGACGTTGTACTTCGCGAGTATGCCCTGCTCGTGCAACGCCATTGCCGCATTCAGCGCTGTCTGGCCACCGAGAGTCGGAAGTATCGCATCGGGCTTTTCCTTCAGGATGATCGCCTCAATTGCAGCAGTCGTAATCGGTTCAATGTAGGTCGCATCGGCGAAATCTGGATCGGTCATAATCGTCGCGGGATTTGAGTTGATCAAGATGACTCGGATGCCTTCGGCCCGAAGAACGCGACACGCTTGGGTTCCTGAATAGTCAAACTCGGCTGCTTGCCCGATCACAATCGGCCCGGACCCGATCACGAGGACCGAATTGATGTCATCGCGTTTCGGCATTACTTGGCTCCTCGGTTGGTAACCACAAGATCTCGAAACTGGTCGAACAAATAGGTCGAATCGTGCGGTCCGGCCGTAGCCTCGGGGTGATACTGAACGCTAAATGCTGGTCGATCGAGCGCTCGAAGACCTTCAACGCAGTCGTCGTTCAAGTCGACGTGACTGACCTCTACCCGCCCGAAACCGCTGGGCGAATCAATCACGCCGTCGGTCGAAGCATCCACCGCGAAACCATGGTTATGGGCAGTAATTTCGATCCTGCCGGTCTTCTTGTCAAGAACTGGCTGGTTGATTCCGCGGTGACCGTATTTGAGCTTGTAGGTTTCAAAGCCGAGAGCGCGTCCGAGCAACTGATTGCCGAAACAGATCCCAAAGAATGGGATGCGCTTGTCAAGAACCCCCCGCAGAATTTCGACGTGCCGCTCAGAAGCGCTCGGGTCGCCAGGCCCGTTCGAATAGAAGACTCCAACCGGGTTGATGGAGAGGATCTCGTCGAGTGTCACTGACTGAGGCAACACGTGAACCTCGAAACCGCGAGCCGCGAGATGACCAAGTGTTGCGTTCTTGACACCTAAATCTAGTACAGCGAGGGCACCAATTGACTGACTGACTGCGGGAATGACGTAAGCGTCTTTCACAGAGACGTCAGCCGACAGATTGCGACCGGCCATCGTAGGAGTCGCAGTGACCGCGGCGACGAACTGTTCGGTAGTTCGACCGTCGAGCGGAAAGATTCCGGCGCGCATTGCACCTGCTTCTCGAATGATTCGGGTTATCGCGCGAGTGTCGACACCTGATATCCCAACCACTGCACCCGCAACAAGATCGTCGTCGAGGCTTCTTTCGGATCGGAAGTTGGAGGCGCGACGAGCTGGGTCACGGACGACGTATCCCTCGACCCAAATTTGGCTCGACTCTTCATCTTCGCTGTTCATCCCCGTGTTTCCAATGTGGGGCGCAGTTTGTACGACGATTTGTCCTGCGTAGGACGGGTCCGTAAGTGTCTCTTGGTAACCGCTCATCCCGGTTTGGAAAACGATCTCACCGATTCGTTCGCCGACCGCGCCAAACGACGCACCATCGAATCGGCTACCGTCTTCAAGGACCAGCGTGGTGTTCGGGATCATGTATTCCTTAAGGTCTCGGGGTCAACCAGTTCGCCGTCGATAACAGTCTCAACGCCGTTGAAGATGGTGGACATGATGCGTCCGGGCAACACGATTCCGAGGAACGGACTATTGCTCGAACGACCGTGTAGACGGGACGAGTCCCACTGTGCAGTGTGCGCGGAGTCAACCAGCGTGATGTTTGCGAGGCTACCCGCCGCGAGTGGTGCGGCGTAGCCTTCGACGCGGCCGATAGTGGCCGGAGCCACTGACAGAACTCGTGCGACGTCTGACCACGAGAGGTGACCCGTGTCAACGAGTGCATGTTGCACAACGCTGAGCGCCGATTCGAGACCCACCATGCCGAACGAGGCATCGTGCCACGTGCAATCCTTGGTCGAACGTGCGTGAGGCGCGTGATCGGTTGCCACGATGTCGATGGTGCCATCGGCGACTGCCCGGCGCAGTTCTTCCACGTCTTCGGCTGTTCGTAGCGGCGGATTGACCTTGAACACAGGGTCATACGAGAGCGCAAGGTCGTCGGTCAGAAGCAGGTGGTGTGGGGTGACCTCTGCGGTGACCTCGATTCCACGTTTTTTAGCCCACCGAATCACGTCGACGGAACCAGCGGTCGACACATGGCAGACGTGCAATCGAGCTCCGACGTATTCAGCAAGCAGAACATCGCGGGCGATAATCGACTCTTCGGCAACTCTCGGCCAGCCGCGAAGACCCAGTTCGCTGGAGACGCGACCCTCGTTAAGTACCGCGTCGACCGTGAGACGAGGGTCCTGGGCGTGCTGGGCGATAACACCTCCGAACGTGGACACATATTCAAGGGCGCGACGCATCAACAGCGCATCACCGACGCACCGGCCGTCGTCGGAAAAAACTGTCACGGCAGCGTGACTGTTGGCCATGCCGCCAATGTCGGCGAGTTGTTCCCCAGCCAAGTCGCGGGTCACAGCTCCGATCGGGCGGACCTGCACATATCCCGCGTGCCTTCCCCGTTCCGCAACAAGTTCGACGAGCTCAGCGGTATCCGCAACAGGGCTCGTATTAGCCATAGCGTGAACCGTGGTGAAACCGCCCGCCGCCGCGGCTCTGGAACCCGACAGAATTGTCTCAGCGCCTTCGCCTCCGGGCTCCCGAAGATGGGAATGAAGGTCGACGAGTCCTGGGAGGGCAATAAGCCCGTTCGCGTCGATTACTCGATCGGCAGGAGTCGAGATTGAGCCGACGTCTCGAATAGTGTCGCCGTCGATATAGATATCGGATTTTTCTCCGCCGAAGAGAGAAGCACCGCGGATAAGGATTGTCATCGCGAATCCCCCATCAGCGTGTAGAGCACTGCCATTCGGATAGCGACACCATTTGCCACCTGTTCGGTGACGGTCGACTGGGCCGAATCAGCGACACTTCCTGAGATTTCTAACCCTCGATTCATGGGCCCGGGGTGCATCACAATTGAGGTCGACGGCAACCGGCTTAGACGCGAATCGTTCATTCCCCACAGGGCACTGAACTCAGATTCGGACGGGAAAAACCCGCTCGACATTCTCTCTTTTTGAACGCGCAGAGTCATCACGACGTCTGGCCGTGTCTCGATTGCCTCATCGAGAGTTGACACGACGGTGGCTCCCCAGCCCCCGATCTCACGCGGCAACAAGGTTTGGGGTGCCGCCAGGGTCACGGAAGCCCCGAGTGTTCGAAGAAGTAGTGCATTGCTGCGTGCGACACGCGAGTGGAGGATGTCGCCCACTATCGCAACCGCGATTCCTGATAGATCCATTCCACGCGCCGTTTCACCGCGAAGTCGAGAACGCATAGTGAAGGCGTCGAGCAGGGCCTGCGTGGGATGTTCGTGGGTCCCATCTCCGGCGTTGATGATGTGCGCATCGACCCAGCCGTTGTTCACCACAGTGGCCGCGACACCGGAGTGTGAATGCCGAAGCACGATGAAATCTGCGCCCATCGCTTCGAGTGTTTGAAGCGTGTCCTTCAGGCTTTCGCCTTTGGACACACTAGAGCCCTGTGCCGTGAACGTGGTGACGTCAGCACTGAGTGCGAGTGCGGCCGCTTCGAACGACAGTCGAGTCCTGGTGCTGTCTTCGAAGAACACGTTCGCGACGGTCTTGCCGCGCAGCGTCGGAAGCTTTTTGACATCGCGAGACCGAACATCGACCATGTCGTGCGCCGTGTCAAGTATCGCGACTGCCTTGTCGGACGTGAGGTCGCGAGTCGAAATCAGATGCTTCACGCGATACTCACTTCGTCACGATCGTCGACTTCCGCAATTGACACGTTCACACGTTCGCTCGTCGAGGTGGGCAGATTCTTCCCGACAAAATCTGCTCGTATCGGCAGTTCACGATGTCCACGATCGACAAGCACGGCGAAGCGGACCACATCGGGGCGCCCGAGTGCGGTGATGGCGTCCAATGCCGCGCGAACCGTTCGCCCCGAGAACAGAACGTCATCGACGAGTATCACCGTGGTCCCATCGATTCCCGCCGCGGGAATGTCGGTCGCTACCGTTGCGCGAGTCGATTGATGTGCGAGATCGTCGCGGTACATGGTGACATCGAGAGTTCCGACCTGAACTTCCTGAGGTTCGATGTCAGCCACGAGACGCGCGAGACGGCGCGCCAAATGAACGCCGCGAGTAGGAATTCCCAGAAATACGAGCCCGAAACGGCCACGTTGAGATTCGACAATCTCGTGCGCAATGCGCTTGAGCGCCCGGTCGATGTCGGGCTTGGTGAGAACGATACGCATCACTCAGCAATTCCTTTCCCGCCTCACAGGACGCTTTAAAGGATTCAGTAGTTAAACTCTAGTCGGTGACGTGAGAGTTGCGGGTCACCGCGCCCAGAATTCCACCAATGAAACTGACGGCATCATCCGATCCGTACTCCGCTGCGAGTGCAAGGGCTTCAGAACGAACCACGTCGGAAGGCGTGTCGGTGTAGGTCAGTTCCCAAATAGAAATGCGGAGAATTGCTCGATCTACGGGATACAGACGCGAAAGTGTCCATCCCGTGAGTGACGCAGAGATTACCGCGTCGATGGTAGAGCCGTGTGTGTCGAGACCGGCAAGAATTGAACGAACGAAGTCCGCTTCTGCCAAGGACTGCAGTTTCGAGCCTTGGCGAGTGTCGAAATCGGCAAGTGCTTGCGTGAGAGTTCGTCCGCGTTGCTCGGATTCGTACAACGCGTCAAAAGCCGCTTTGCGCGCCTTCGTTCGGGCGGACACTATTCGTTTACGCGGCCGAGGTACGAGCCGTCACGTGTGTCGACCTTGACCTTCGTTCCCTGCTCTAGGAACAGCGGAACCTGAATCTCGAGTCCAGTCTCGACCGTTGCCGGTTTGGTTCCACCGGTCGATCGGTCCCCCTGAAGGCCTGGCTCGGTATACGTGATTTCGAGGACAACCGACGCTGGAAGCTCTATGTATAGGGGGTTCTCATTGTTCATGGCAATCTGCACGTTCTGATTTTCGAGCATGTAGTTCTTGGCGTCTCCCACGGCGGCGCCCGACAGGGTGATTTGGTCATAATCATCAAGGTTCATGAAGACGAAGTTCTCGCCATCTTGATAAAGATATTGGTAATCGCGGCGGTCAACCGTCTCGAAGTCGATCTTGGTACCTGCGTTAAACGTGCGGTCGACGACCTTGCCGGTCATGACGTTTTTGCACTTTGTTCTAACGAACGCTCCGCCTTTTCCAGGTTTGACGTGTTGAAATTCGATTACGGCCCAGAGTTGTCCGTCAAGGTTAAGAACACTGCCGTTCTTGATGTCATTGGTCGTTGCCATGGCTGGATTGATCCTTTGGTTGGGTTGTGAAATTCGGCGTTACTAACGTCGCGAGCGGAGTGCCGCGAGAGCCAAGTGGTAGGACTCAACACCGAAACCGGCGATGACACCCGTCGCTACCCCGGAAATGACCGAGTTGTGACGGAATTCTTCTCGTGCGTGTGGATTACTGATATGCACTTCGACTAAAGGCAGCTGAGTGCCAGTTAACATCGCAACCGCGTCACGCAGCGCATAAGAATAGTGGGTAAACGCTGCGGGATTGAGAATCACTTCCGCCCGTGAATCCAGCGCCTCATGGATCCACGCGATGAGCTCTGACTCGTCGTTTGTCTGACGAACAGAAATCGTCTCATCCACTGTGGCTGCAGCCTCCAGTGACTCAACAAGTTGATCCCACGTTGTCGATCCGTATACGTCGGGCTCCCGGCTTCCCAATCTCGAGAGATTGGGTCCGTTGAGGACGAGAATCGTGGTCATTGGAATAGCCTAACCAGCGATTTCTTGATATGCAGCGAAGAGAAGTGAGTCGTCGCCGACTGTCGTAACGGTTGGACGCCCAATACCGTCTAACAACACGAACCGAAGTGCCGCGCCGCGAGCTTTTTTGTCGCGCTGCATTGTTGCTCGTAGCGTCTCCCAACGTCCTGCTGGGTAAACAAGTGGCAAACCCAAGCGCTCCCCCAATATGAGCCGGTGCCGTTCGACATCGGCGTCACTGAGAGACCGGACCAGACGCGATAACTCCGCGGCAAACATCATTCCGATGCCGATTGCGACACCGTGACGCCAGCGATAACGTTCTGCATGCTCTATCGCATGCCCCAGAGTGTGTCCGTAATTCAGGGTTTCGCGAAGTCCCTGTTCAGTGAAATCTTCCGACACGATTGAGGCCTTGACCTGAATCGCCCTGCGCATGACGTCGGCCGCAAGGTCGCTTGTGAGATCGAGGCACCGCTCGATATCGGTGTCAAGGTCGTCGAGTATCGATGGGTCGGCAATGAAACCCGCTTTGGCAATCTCCGCGAAACCGGTTCGTATTTCTGTCTCTGGAAGACTCGACAACAATTCAGTGTCAACAAGAACGGCCGTCGGCGCATGAAACGACCCAACCAGGTTCTTTCCTTCGGCCGTATTGATACCGGTCTTCCCTCCGACCGCGGCGTCGACTGAGCCGAGAACCGTCGTGGGAATATGCACGATTCGAACTCCGCGCAACCACGTCGCCGCGACGAAGCCTGCCAAGTCTGTCGTCGCTCCGCCGCCGAGTGAGATCACCGCGTCACTCCGAGTGAAATCGGCTTGACCCATGATTCCCCAACAAAAAGCCGCGACCTCGACGCGTTTAGCGTCTTCCGCGTCCGGCACCTCGGCAAGAAGAACGTCAATCTCGCCTGCGAGGGATTCACGAATCCGAGTTGCTTCGGCGGCCATGATCGGGGCGTGGATCAACAACGCTTTGACGACGTGAGCTCCGAGTCTTTCACGCAGCTCGTGGCGCGTTCCTGAGCCAATGGAGACCTCGTATGGTTCGTTACCCCCGACAATCACGTTGCTCATCGCGCGGTCTCCAGTCGTTCGGCGAGACCTTCCGCGATGGCGTCCATAGACCCTCGACTCGTGTCGACCGTGAATTCGGCGAGGCGGTCGTAGATTGGCTGGCGCTGAGCAAGCAGAGCGGTCCACGCGTCGATACCCCCGGCAAGAAGCGGGCGGTTGCTCGAAACAAGTCGTGGAGCGATTGCGTCCGGAGAGGCGGTGATAAGGACAACACGAAGGTTTTCGAGGTCGCGCTGGGTGTCCGAGTTCACAACAGCCCCTCCGCCCAGGGACACGATTCCCGACGTCGTTAGTGCGTCTGTGACAGCGTCACGCTCCCACGCACGAAATTGGGGCTCTCCGTGTGATTCAAAGATTTCGGCGATGGGTCCATGCGCCGCAACTACCTTCTTGTCAGTATCGACGAATTCGACACCAAGCAACGTCGCCACACGTTTACCGAGGCGAGTTTTTCCTGCGGCCGGCGGTCCAATGAGAACCGCTATCGGGCTCACGGGTGATCCTGCTTGGTCCGTCGCGATTCTGGAATCGAGTCGAGGTATGACTGCATGTTGCGTCGTGTTTCACCGACCGAATCTCCACCGAATTTTTCCATAACCGCCTCGGCGACAACGAGTAAAACCATCGCCTCCGCGACAACACCTGCGGCAGGTACCGCGCATACGTCGGAACGCTGGTGGTGCGCCGTAGTCTCTTCACCTGTTGCAACATCGACGGTACGCAAAGCGTGTGGGACTGTGGCAATGGGTTTCATGCCGGCACGCACTCTCAAGACTTGTCCGGTGCTCATTCCGCCCTCGATACCACCAGCGCGCTCGCTGAGCCGCTCCAGACCATCGCCATGAACGATTTCATCATGTGCAGCACTTCCTGGTCGGCGAGTGGTCTCGAAGCCATCACCGACCTCGACCCCCTTGATCGCCTGAATACCCATGAGTGCCGCGGCAAGGCGAGAGTCAAGTCGGCGATCCCAATGAACAAATGACCCGAGTCCTGGAGGCAAGCCGTAGACAAGCACCTCGACAACACCACCGAGCGTGTCGCCGTCCTTATGTGCGCCGTCAACAGTGGCGACCATTCGAACGGAGGTCGCTTCATCAAAACAGCGAAGCAAATCAGAATCCAAGCGCTCGACGTCTGAGGGTCGAGGCAACGGAGACCCTTCCGGTACCCCAACTGTCGCGATTGCCACCGTGTGGGCCACGGCTTCAATTCCGAGTTCCGCAAGAAATGCTCGGGCGACAGCACCTAACGCTACTCGCGTCGCGGTTTCGCGGGCCGATGCGCGTTCGAGAACTGGACGCGCCTCGTCAAAATCGTACTTTTGCATACCCGTGAGATCCGCATGGCCGGGACGCGGTCGAGTGAGCGCCGCGCCTCGAGCACTCTTCAGAACCGTGGAATCAACCGGCTCGACACTCATCACCTCAGTCCACTTTGGCCATTCGGTGTTAGTGATTCTCAGTGCAACGGGGCCACCCATCGTCAGTCCGTGGCGAACACCGCCCGAGACGAAAACTTCGTCAGCCTCGAATTTCATTCGCGCTCCTCGGCCATACCCGAGACGCCGTCGCGCGAGATCGCGACGAATGTCATCCAAGGACACATGGATTCCCGACGGGAGCCCTTCGATGATTCCGATGAGCTCTGGTCCGTGTGATTCACCCGCAGTCAGCCATCGCATGTTTCTATTGTTCCAGACAGGCGGTTCGTTATAGACCAACCGCGGTGCGCATGGCGGCTACAACTTGTTCTTCGCGAGGAAGAGGTTTGTCAACGGACTCACCGTAAAAGACGCGGGCTTGTCGTACTGCCTGCCACAACAACATGTGCATCCCACTGATGGATTCTAGTCCTCGTCGCTCCCATTCCTTAGCAAGCGCTGTTGGCCATGGCTCGTAGACAACGTCGAACAGCAATTCGGCAACGATGCACTCGATGGCTTCAGACGGGAGCACGGCATTCGATGGCAAACTGCTGACCACAATGTCGGAGGTACTTAACGGTTGACCAAACGATGCGATGTGCACATCCATTCCCAATCGTTGCGCGAGATCTCGTACTTTGCCGGCGCGACTCGGGTCACGCGCGACGATTACCAGCGATTCGACGCCGAGATCGCGAAGCGCCACAACGAGAGATGAGGCAGTTGCCCCAGCTCCCAGCAAGACAGCACGCCGAAACTCCATATCGGATTGGTGTCTAATGGCTGAGGTAGCACCCCACACGTCAGTGTTGTAGCCCTCCCACCCATCAGCACCACGAACCACGGTGTTGACCGCGCCGGTCTGGGTTGATGTGGCACATTCCTGAACAAGCAGAGGTCTGACGACATTTTTGAGAGGCATCGTCAGTGACAAGCCAGCCCACGAATCATCGAGGGACCCAAAAACCCCCGGAAAATCCGTTTCAGTAACCTCTGTCGAAACATAGGTTGCGTCAATACCAAGTGCAGAAATAGCCGCACGATGCAGTGCAGGTGATTTGGAGTGGCTGATCGGACTACCGAGTACTGCGAACTTACTAGTCACAGTAGGCGGCATTCGCAGCGCTGGCATTACACCAGGTTCGAAGTTCCTGGACAGCCGCGTTGTGCTGTGCTGTGGTCTCGGAAAACTTAGTCTCTCCGGTCTTGATGTTGACCGTCACAAAGAAGAACCACGGGCCGTCCGCCGGCTCCAAGACTGCTTCTAATGCAACTTCACCGGGTAAACCGATTGGTCCGACGGGAAGACCCTTGTGAACATAGGTGTTATACAGATTTTCCTCGTCAGCCCGCTCTGCGTCGGTTGTCCATACCGTGTGAAGGTTCCCGGTCCCGTAGGACACAGTTGCGTCTGATTCCAGGTTCCATTCAGCGTCAAGTCGATTCTGAAAAACACGGGCGATTTTTGCAAAGTCAGCGGTATTGGGCCCAGCCTCGCGTTGAACAAGCGATGCGAAGGTGAGTACCGAATATCGGTCGCCAATCGCGACGCCAAGGGCGTCCAGGCGAGCGTTCATTTCATCGACCATGGTCTGAATGATCGACGTTGCGTCTTGAGTCGGATCGAATTCGTAGGTCGCGGGGAAAAGGAAACCTTCAACCGATAGGGCCTTCGCTGGAATTCCGAAAACCGTCGGGTCGAGAGAGGCTGCCTCAAAGTCAGCCACCGGAATCCCCGTTGCTTCGCTCAACGTTGCGAACGTCGACGAGAGAACGGAGCCCTCAGGAATGGTAACCTTGCGCGTGATCCGGTTATCCGCATCACTTAAAATCGCGATGGCGGACGCAGCGCTCATCTCGGATTTGAGCGTGTAGCTACCGGGAGTAAAGACGATCGACGAATCTGCGAGCAACAGGCGATACACCGCATCGAATGACTTCGTTACGCCCGCGTCCACGAGCTTTTGGGCGATAACGTCGCCATATTCTCCCTCTTCAACAACAATTTGGATTTCGGGGTCGACACCCGTACCCGAGTAATCGTTTTCGGCGGATAATCCCAAAATTTCACGGATTTTTGGCTCGTAGTTGCTCCAGGCGAACCACGCTCCGCCAGCGCCAATGGCCAAAACAACGACGAGAACAGCGGCGAGAACGCCGCAGCCGCGCTTCGATGATTTTGTTCGTGCTCCACGACGTGTTTCACTCATGATTCTCCTACCGTTTCACCCAGTGTATTCCCCGCGCGTTCAGCATTCAGAGCAGTGTCGAGCAGAATCGTGGCTGCAACTTGATCAATCATTGCTCTTCCGGACTTTGTCGAGTGAGTCGCGTCGTGAAGCGCGTGTTGTGCTGACACCGTTGTCAACCGTTCGTCGACGAGTTGAACAGGCAGGCCGGTTGCGTCGAAGAGATCTGCCGCGAAATGGCGCGCATCAGCCGTCGAAGCTGTGTCCGAGCCGTCGAGGGATAACGGCAGACCACACACAAACTCGATGGCGTCGTACTCAGAGGCCAACAACACTAACTCACTGATCGCAGTCGACCTTCGCAGTGTTGCAACCGGTACCGCCATCACGCCGAGCGCGTCACTACGGGCCACACCGACGCGGGTCGTGCCGACATCAACGCCAATTCGGGTGCCCGTTCGCATTTATCAGCCTTTGAGAGCCGCACGAATGTCGTCGAGTGCCGACGATATCAAGCTCGGATCGGCACCGCCACCTTGAGCGACGTCGTCGCGTCCTCCACCACCGCCTCCGAGAACCGCTGCCGCGCGTTGGGCAAGCGTCCCAGCGGAGAGGCCCGAAGTCCGCGCCTCTGCGGTCGTCGCGACGATGACCGCGGCCTTTCCGTCGACTTCGGCACCGAGTGCAACTACGCCCGAAACCGAGCCAAGTCGATCGCGGACGTCCGTGACCAATTGGCGGAGTGCGTCGGTTGAGTCCAACGGTCCAACCGCAGAGACAACGGTTGTGACGGCTCCAGTTGTCGTCGCCACAGAAACCAGAGCCGGTACGCGCTCACGAACGGCTGCAGCCTGATACTGGGCAATCGTGCGTTCTGCGCTCTTCAGTTGTTCAATGAGTTCGGCAATTCGCGTCGACAATTCTTCTTTAGGGGCTTTGAGCCGTGAGGTCAACTCCGCGACGAGCGCTCGTTCACCCGCAAATGAATCAAATGCCGAGGCGCCGACGAGGGCCTCAACGCGTCGATTAGTTGACCCAATACTGGATTCGCCAATCAGGTTGATCAGTCCGATTTCGCTCGATCGCGACACGTGAGTGCCAGCACATAACTCGCGAGACCATGGTCCGCCGATATCGACCACGCGCACTGTCTCGCCATACTTCTCTCCGAAAAGAGCCATCGCACCGGACTCTTTTGCCTCGTCGAGCGACATGATTCGCGTGACGACGTCGAGGTTGTCCGTGATCGCATTGTTGGCGATGTTCTCGATCTCGGAACGCGTTGCTGCCGACAAACCCTGATTCCACGCGAAATCAAATCGCATGTAACCCGCTTTGTTGTATGAGCCGGCCTGGTGTGCGTCGTTCCCGAGCGTTTGACGGAGTGCAGCGTGAACGAGGTGCGTCGCGGAGTGTGCTTGAGTCGCGCGCCTGCGATACTCGGCGTCGACAATGGTCGTGACGATGTCATCGACGGCGACCGATCCGTCCGTGATTCGAACAGTATGAGCTGTCAGACCCTTGATGGGGCGTTGGACGTCGACCACCTCGGCTGAGAAATTAGCTCCAACAACAACCCCATCGTCAGCATCCTGACCACCGCTCTCGGCGTAAAGGCTGGTCTCGCGAAGGATGAGCTCGACGGTTTCTCCCGCCAGCGCTGAAGTCACTGCCGAACCATCACGGACGATGCCGATAACGCTCGTTTCCGTCGTTAGATCGTCGTAACCCGTAAAGACCGTCTCGCCACTGGTGCGGAATTCGCCGTAGACCGAAACATCGGCGAGGGCTCCCCTCTTCGCCTTTGCGTCGGCTTTAGCACGCGTCTTTTGTTCAAGCATGAGCGAGTCAAACATTGCGCGGTCAACCGCTAGCCCAGCTTCCTCGGCCATTTCCAACGTTAAGTCAATCGGGAAACCGTAGGTGTCGTGCAGCACAAACGCCGTGTTGCCATCGAGGGCGGCAGTTTTAGACTCCTTGTGTTGCGCTACTGCGAGGTCAAGAATCTGTGTGCCTGATGCAAGAGTGCGAAGGAATGCGTCTTCCTCGCCAATGGCGGTTCGTGAAATTCGGTCGTAGTGGATCTCAACGTCGGGGTAAGACGCCTTCATCGCGTCACGCGACGCGGCAAACAACTCGGTAAAGGTGGGCGCGTCGACCCCGAGGAGTCTCATTGCACGAACCGACCGACGCAATAGACGACGGAGAATGTATCCACGTCCCTCATTGCCTGGCATCACACCGTCACTCATCAGCATTAGCGACGAACGTATGTGATCGGCGACGACGCGCATACGGACATCATCGTCATGGTCGCGTCCATAAGCACGCCCTGAGATCTGAGACGCACGATCGAGCACCGGACGAACCTGATCAATTTCATACATGTTTTCGACGCCCTGCTTGAGGAAAGCTACGCGTTCCATTCCCATACCCGTATCGATGTTTTTTTGGGGCAACTCTCCATCAATCGTGAACTCAGTCTTTGACCGCACATCAGAGATGAGGTACTGCATGAACACCAGGTTCCAAATCTCGATATAGCGTGTGTCGTCGACGGCCGGACCGCCCTCTGGACCGTAGGCAGGGCCGCGATCGAAATAGATTTCCGAACACGGTCCGGCGGGACCCGTCTGGCCGGTCGACCAGAAGTTGTCGGTCTTTCCGAAACGTTGGATGCGCTCTTCGGGAATTCCCGCGATCTTCTTCCAGAGCTCGATTGCTTCATCGTCTTCTTCGTACACGGTGATCCAGAGATCTTTTTCAGCGAAACCAAGGCCACCGTCGGACTCGGGCGTCGTCAGCAATTCCCACGCGAAACCGATTGCGCCCTCTTTGAAATAGTCCCCGAACGAGAAATTTCCATTCATCTGAAAGAAAGTGCCGTGACGAGTGGTCTTTCCGACCTCTTCGATGTCTAGAGTTCTGATGCACTTCTGGACGGATGTCGCACGCGGGAACGGAGCGGGAACAACTCCAGTCAAGTAGGGAATGAACGGCACCATACCCGCGACAGTGAACATGAGAGTCGGGTCGTCCGATACGAGTGATGCTGAGGGCACAATGGTGTGCCCTTTGCCCTCGAAATACGACAGCCAGCGACGTTGAATCTCAGCCGTTTTCATCGAATACTCCTCTGTCGACTCGAGTTTAGGGGAATGAGAAAGGGGTGGGCTCGAAAGCCCACCCCCACTCGGTTGGGCTTTAGCGTGCGGCGTAGTACTCGACGACGAGCTGTACTTCACAGGTAACAGGAACCTCGGCGCGCTTAGGGCGACGAACAAGACGCGCTTGCAGCTTGTCGAGCTTCACGTCGAGGTATTCCGGGACTGCAGGAAGCACGTCTCGGTGGACGCCGATGGCCGAATCTTGGAAGAGCGGGGTTGCTTCGCTACGTTCTTTAACGTGAATCATTTGTCCAGGCTTCACGCGGAACGACGGGCGGTCGACGAGTTGACCATCGACCAGGATGTGACGGTGCACAACCATCTGTCGGGCCTGCGCCGACGTACGAGCGAAGCCCGAGCGAAGAACAAGCGCGTCGAGGCGCATTTCGAGAAGTTCGACTAGGTTTTCACCAGTAAGCCCCTGATTACGACGAGCCTCGTCGAAGGTGTTGCGCATCTGTGCTTCACGAATTCCGTATTGCGCACGAAGACGCTGCTTCTCGCGCAGACGCATCGCAAAGTCACCTTCGGACTTGCGCTTGGTTCGGCCGTGCTGGCCAGGAGGGAACGCGCCTTCACCCATGAGGCGTGCGGCCTTCGGGGTCAGTGCGATTCCTAGAGCACGCGAGAGGCGAACCTTCGCGCGAGTGCGGTTCTTGTCAGACATTGTGTCCTTTTCATGTGTGAAAAACAGTGGGATTCCCCCCGCAAACGGGGAGAGAAACATGAGGGCCACGGCGCCGGCTACAGGCACCGATACTTGCGGAGAAGACGCAGCCGCACGTCTATCTACTCAAGCGGTGTTCAAACTCTAACAGAAAGACAGGCAGTGCGCTATTCAGTCACCGTTCAGAATGGTGCGAATACGGGCTAGCCGTTCGGCAAGCTCTATCTCTCGACCGTGCCCGCTTGGTTCGTAGTAGGTAGGCTCGTCGCCGTCGCGATAACGCTGTGCCGCGACACCCCCCTCCATGTCGTGCGGATAAAGGTAACCCTTGCCGTGCCCCAGTTTTCGGGCACCTGAATAATGGGCATCACGAAGGTGTTTCGGGACCGGCTCGAACGAACCGTCCCTAATGTCCCGGATGGCAGAATCGATCGCACGAATCACCGCGTTCGACTTTGGGGCAAGGGCAAGGTGGATGGTTGCTTCCGCGAGTGGGATACGGCCCTCTGGCATCCCAATCAACTGCACGGCGTCGGCTGCGGCGACCGCGACAGTCAGGCACGACGGGTCCGCAACACCTATGTCTTCCGCCGCCAGGATTACCAGACGTCGAGCGATAAATCTCGGGTCTTCACCCGCTTCAAGCATTCTGGCCAAATAGTGAATCGATGCATCAACGTCACTGCCCCGAATCGATTTGATGAAAGCGCTGATGACGTCGTAGTGTTCGTCACCCGCTCGGTCATATCGGAGAAGAGCTCGGTCGACAGCCGTGGCCACAATCTCTGCGGTTATCGTTCCTCCTGTACCGACCGCGTTTGCCGATGCTTCGAGCGCTGTCAGAGCGCGGCGTGCGTCACCGCTCGACAATCGCACCAACGAAACTATCGCCTCGTCGTCGACGGTTACCGCCTTGGCAAGTCCTTCCGGCGCATCCACAGCACGTGCAATAAGAGCGCCGACATCATCATCGGTGAGAGGTCGAAGAGTGAGAAGCAGTGACCGACTGAGGAGGGGCGTGATCACACTGAACGACGGGTTTTCGGTGGTCGCCGCAATTAGTGTCACCCAGCCGTTTTCGACACCGGGTAGCAAGGCATCCTGCTGGGCTTTAGTGAAGCGATGAATCTCGTCGAGAAATAGAAGCGTCGGCGAGCCGCCATCACTGACCCGCGACAAGGCCGACTCCATCACGTCTCGAACATCCTTCACACCAGCCGTGACCGCGGAAAGTTCAACGAAGTGCCGATTCGACGATCGTGCGATGACATGCGCGATTGTTGTTTTCCCGGTTCCCGCTGGACCCCAGAGGATTACCGAGACCCCCGCAACACTCGAGGGCTCAGCAAGCTGGCGTAACGGTGAACCACTGCCTAAAAGGTGCGATTGACCGACAACGTCGTTGACTGTTCGCGGACGCATTCGCACGGCCAGTGGCGCCGTGGCGCCGAAAAGCCCCGCTTCGCCCGTCACGTCTCTATGATACGGGCGCACTTCTTTCTATAACGGTTCAGAAACGGTGTATGCCAGACGGTCTGCTCTGTGTAATGTTGACGGGTGGCACAAAGCGAAACATCATTTGGTCGGGTCGATGCCGACGGTACCGTGTGGGTCAAAGACGGAGACTGGCGCAGCGTCGGTCAGGTTGTCGACGTCTCAGCCGACGAAGCACTCGCCTTCTACGTCACGCGATACACCGAATTGGCCTCGCAGGTAACACTGCTCGAGCAGCGATCCAAAGCCGGTGCTTCCGCGCGAGACTTGCTGGCTGCCGTCGAAAAGCTCGTTGTTGCCCTCACTGATGCACACGCGGTCGGCGACCTCAACGCCCTGCGTCTACGAGTCGGCGTGATCGCCGAGTCGATTGTTGGCCTAAAGGTCAAGCAAGACGCTGAGAACAAAGAAGCGTCGGCTCAATCATTGGAACGTCGAACCGCCATCGTCGAGCGGGTGGAAGCTATAGCAGCCCAAATCAACGGAACGATTCACTGGCGAAATGCACAGAAAGAAATCGGCGAACTGTTTGATTCCTGGAAGGAAGAGCAGAAGCTACCTCACCGTGTTCCCAGGAAAGCCGCCGATGAGTTGTGGAACCGGTTCAAGACAGCCCGTCAGACATTTGATCGCGCACAACGGGCTTACTTCCAAAGCAAGCAGTCAGCGGATAAAGAAGCGAAGAGCGTCAAGACCGAATTGTGTGAAAAAGCTGAAGCTCTCGCTCCGAAGGGAGCGGACGGAATCGGCCAATACCGCGGACTTCTTGAGGAGTGGAAGAAGGCACCTCGGGCCGCACGTGCCCTCGACAACCAACTGTGGGACCGCTTCAAGGCCGCGGGCGACGCGCTGTATAGTGCGGGCTCAGCCGAATGGACGGCAAACACAGAAGCGAAGGATGCGCTCCTCGGCCAGTTCCAGCACCTTCTGACAGAGAAAGACGCCGACGTGGCCAAGCGAGGTTTTCGCGAACTTCGCACCAAGTGGGATGTCCTTGGCAATGTCGCCAAAGCGGATGAGCGCAGAATCAATGATGGTATTCGTGCAATCGAACGACACGTTCGAGCCCTCGAAACCGACCATCTTGAACGGACAAACCCTGCAAAGGTTGCTCTCCGTGAAGGTTTCGCGGCTCAGGTCGAAGCATCCATCGCTCAACTCGAGGCGCAAGCGGCTGGAATCTCGGATTCTGACGCAATCGCGAGAATCCAATCAGAAATTGCCTCCAAGAAGGAGTGGCTCGCCGCTATCGGCTAACCGGCGTTGACGCGGTAAACATCGTAGACCGCATCAATTCGCCTCACCGCCGACAAAACCCGGTCAAGGTGGGTCGTGTCGGACATCTCGAAGACAAACCGCGATGTCGCGAGCCGCTGGGAGTCGGTCTGCACAGTTGCCGTCAGAATATTGACGTGGTGCTCTGAGAGAACGCGTGTGATGTCCGACAACAGGCCTCCCCGATCGAGTGCCTCGACCTGAATATGGACACGGAAAACCGTTGACGAAGACCCTGCCCATTCGACCTCAATCATGCGCTCGCGTTCGTCATCAAATCCCTTGACGTTCGGGCAGTCCTCGCGGTGGACACTCACACCATTTCCGCGCGTAATGAAACCGACTATCCCGTCGCCGGGGACGGGCGTGCAGCACTTCGCTAGTTTGACAAGAATGTCTGCTGCTCCGCGCACCAGCACCCCCGAGTCATTGTCGCGAGTAGCAGTAGGTTTTCGCGTCGGTACGACGAATTCGGCGTCGTCGTCGTGTTCAACATCGTTGACGAACACCATGATTTTTTCCAACACAGACTGTGTCGAGACCTGTCCTTCGCCGAGCGCCGCGTAGAGACTGTCAACGTTTTCGTATTTGAGCCCGGTGGCAACCGAGGCAAGATTCTGTGCGGACAACACCCTCGAAAGCGAAAGATTCTTCTTTCGCACGACTTTCGCTAGAGCCTCACGACCACTTTCGATCGCATCGTCACGGCGCTCTTTAGTGAACCAGTTGCGAATCTTTGAACGCGCGCGTTGACTGGTGGCAAAGTTCAGCCAGTCCTGACTAGGCCCGGCCTCGGGATTCTTCGATGTCAGTACCTCGACGGTGTCTCCCGAACCGAGTTTTGTATCAAGCGGAACGAGGCGTCCGTTAACCTTGGCCCCCATGACACGGTGCCCAATCTCGGTGTGGACTGCGTAACCGAAGTCGACGGGAGTCGCGCCAACCGAAAGTCCGATGACTTTGCCCTTTGGCGTGAAAACGTAGACCTCTTTCGCGCCGATCTCATAGCGAAGCGTGTCCAAGAATTCGGAGGGATCCTCGGTCTCCCCCTCCCAGTCGGTGATGTGCGCAAGCCACGCCATGTTTTCGTCCGGCAAGATCTCGTCGCTCGATTTGCTCCCCAAGACCTGGCGCTCTTTGTACTTCCAGTGGGCGGCAACGCCGTATTCCGCGCGCTTGTGCATATCCATCGTTCGAATCTGAATCTCGACAGCTTTGCCATCGGGTCCGAATACTGTCGTGTGTAACGACTGGTAGAGGTTGAATTTGGGGGTCGCGATGTAATCCTTGAAGCGCCCTGGGATCGGATTCCACCGCGCGTGAACCGCCCCCAGCGCCGCATAGCAATCGCGAATTGACGAGACCAATACCCGAATTCCGGTCAAATCATAGATTTCTTGGAAGTCACGAGATTGCCGAATCATCTTTTGGTAGATCGAATAGTGCTGCTTCTGTCGCCCGGCCACCTGAGCCTTTACACGGGCTGCCTTGAGGTCCCCCGAGATCTGGTCGATGATTTCCTTGACGAATCGGTCGCTCTCTGGCGTTCTCTCGGTCACGAGCGAGTCAATTTCGACATACAGTTTGGGGTGGAGCACCGCAAAAGACAGGTCTTCCAACTCCCACTTGATTGTCTGAATCCCCAGCCGGTGTGCAAGCGGCGCATAAATTTCGAGTGTTTCACGGGCTTTACGTTCGGCCGACTCTGACTCAACGAAACCCCATGTTCGCGCGTTGTGGAGCCGATCGGCGAGTTTGATCAGAATCACCCGAATATCCTTGGACATGGCGACAACCATCTTGCGGACGGTTTCTGCTTGAGCATCCTCACCAAGTTTTAGACGGTCGAGCTTGGTGACCCCATCGACAAGAAGTCCGATTTCTGCGCCGAAATCTCGCGTGACCGCCTCGAGCGTGTACGAGGTGTCTTCGACGGTGTCATGCAAAAGAGCGGCCGCGATTGTCTTTGCGCCGATACCCAATTCGACAAGAATCTCTGCCACCGCGAGCGGGTGAGTGATATACGGTTCACCGGATTTTCGGAGTTGACCTTCGTGGGCTGTTTTTGCCACCTGGTAAGCGCGCTCGACTATTGCGACGTCTGCTCGCGGGTTTGTTTGACGAAGAGCCCGAAGAATTCGTTCGAGTGCTCCTCCCGTTTCAGAGCGAGAGAATAGCCTCGGAAGAAGCGCGCGACGCTGTGCCGAACCGCTTGAACTGGTATCCGACATGGCGCCTCCTGCCTTTAGTTTAGGCGTCAGACGTTAGCGAACTGCTCCCGAAGCGTTGCGGACTATCTCCGGACGCTCTGTGCGACCTTGTTTTGTCGATTCGGACTCGCCTTCGCGAAGTTGTGCGTAGAGCGGTGCGGCAATGAACATTGTGGAATACGCACCACAGAGAATTCCGACGAACAGACTGAGGGCGATATCCCGCAGGGTTCCCGCACCCAAGAGAATCGATCCGATGAAAAGAATCGACGACACGGGAAGCGCGGCAACAACACTTGTGTTGATCGAGCGCACGAGCGTCTGATTCACCGCAAGATTGACGGATTCAGCAAACGAACGCTTTGATTCGTCGTATGCAACCGACGTGTTCTCACGAATCTTGTCGAACACGACAACAGTGTCATAGAGCGAATAGCCGAGAATTGTGAGCAGTCCGATCACGGCGGCGGGCGTGACTTCTAGACCGAACGCGCCATAAACCGCCGCAGTAATAATGAGGTCGTGGACGACGGCGACCATAGCCGCGACGGACATTTTCCACGTTCGAAAATACAATGCCATGACGAAACTCACCAGCACGAGGAAGATGGCCAGGGCACGGAGGGCTTGGCTTGTGATATCTGACCCCCACGACGCACCGATGAACGAGGATGTGACCTTGTCGACGGGGACTGAATAAGCGTCTGCCAGCGAAACGCGGAGTGCGTCGGTTTCTTCTGCCGTCAATTGATCGGTCTGAACTCGAACAGATTTTCCGCCCACAATCGAGATCTTGGGGGCAGCCGCAGCCCCTACCTCTGAGGTGATTGTCCGCTCGGCAATTGACGTATCGGTCGAGGCGGGGTTCGACACCTGAAACTCGGATCCACCGCGGAACTCAATTCCAAAGGCAAAACCTCCGCGCAGAACGGTAATTGCGACTGCGACCAGGATGATTGTCAATGACATGAGGTACCAGAGAGCTCGGCGCCCGATGAAATTGATGCTCGTTTCTCCCGTATACAAACGGTTTCCGAACTGAGTGATTGAACTCACTTGTCACCTCCGTTTTCCGCAGCGTTACGCTCAGCAATAGATCGACGTTTGAGCGCCTCCTTGGACACGCGCGAACGCTTTCCCGATGACACTGATTGGTCGACACGGAATTCCCCACGCCCGCGGTAGACAGCTCCAAGCGCACTTCCGTCCAATCCGCTCCAGGGGTGTCCCGATGAGAAGAAGCGCGTCCTGGCAAGCAATTGAAGAAGTGGGTGCGTAAACAACATCACGATGATGAGGTCCACTACCGTCGTAACACCCAGCGTGAACGCGAAACCGCGAACGTTTCCGACCGCAAGAGCGAACAGGACAATAGCGGCCAACAGGTTGACCGCGCCCGAGACAATAATTGTCCGAGCCGCTCGTTTCCAACCGGTTTCCACGGCGGAAATCAATGAACGTCCTTCACGAAGTTCGTCTCGAACTCGCTCGAAATAGACGATGAACGAGTCAGCGGTGATTCCGATGGCAACAATCAACCCGGCGACACCGGCAAGAGACAAGCGATACCCGTTTGCTTGCGACAAGTACGTGATGACCACGTACGTTAACAGACCCGCGGTTGCAAGCGAACTTATGGTGACGATTGCAAGCGCCCGATATTGGAAAAGTGCATAAATAACGACAAGAAGCAACCCGATTGCTCCAGCAATCAGACCACTCTCAAGTTGCGCGACACCCAGCGTTGGGGTGACAGTATCGCTCGACTGGACCTCGAACCCGATGGGCAGCGCTCCGAACTTCAACTGATCAGCTAGGGCTTTCGATGAGATTTCGTCGAACGAACCTGAGATGACAGGCTTTCCGTCGGGAATCGCGGCGAGAGTTCGCGGGGCTGAGATGACCTTGCCGTCCAGAACGATGGCGAACTGGTTCTGGGCTCCCACAAGAGTCGTCAACCGTGCCGTGACATCGGCGAATGCAGCCGTACCAGCGGCGTTGAATGTCAGGTACACACCCCATTCGTTGGTCTGCACGCCGTTTGCGCCGGGGATGTAGTTTGCCGACGCGTCCGCCACCATCGCGCCGTCGACTTCAACCGGACCGAGAATGTACTTATACGACTGATCGTCCGCACAAACAGTCAATGTCTTGGTCGGGTCGGCGGTATTTGCACCAGAAGAATCCAGCACATCGCAGGGTGTAGTCAGATATTCCTGATAAATCTCGGGAGTCACCCAATTCAGATCGCTGAAATTTGTTGGTTCACCAGCGGGCGCCGCCCACGTGGCAGGGGTTTGCGGGGTGCCCAGAGCACTCACGTCGGCCTTGGGGTCCTTGGCTAACGCGTCAGAGACACTTGTCGCCACCTGACTGACTATTTCTGAAACATCGGTGATGAGCACGGGGCGGAACTCGAGTTTTGCCGACGAACGAATTCGATCGAGGGTCGCTTGATCCGGCGTTCCGGGAATTGACACGACGATATTGGTACCGCCCTGCGTAGTTACCTCGGCTTCGCTAACTCCCGTAGCGTCCACGCGCTGGCGGATGATTCCTACAGCCTGAGCGAGTTCTTCTTCTGTGACCGTCGCACCCACCGCGATTTGTGGGTTCAGAATAATCTGAGTTCCACCCTCGAGATCCAGCGCCAACTTTGGCGTCCAACCGGCCTTGTCGAACACTACGCCCGACGCAATCATCGCGCCGAATGCGGCGAAAATGACGGCGAGCCAGACTAGCGCCCGACGCGCTCGGGAAGAGGTACTCGTTGTCGCCACGGTCTACCGGAGATTTACTTGGTCGCGGGCTTCTTGGTAGCAGGCTTTGTCCCTGCTGCCTTGGCTGAAACAACTTGTGCAGGCTTTTCTACGACGCTAGTCACAGCCTGTCGATGAATGCGCAGGGTGGTACCCGGAGTTGTCTCGAGAAGAATTTCGTTTTCCTCAACGTCAATCGACACAACTTTTCCAAAAATGCCTGAGGTTGTCATCACGTTCGCGCCCTTGACGACCTTGGACACGAGTGCTTCGCGATCAGCCTTTTGTTTGCGCGAATTGCGAATCATAAAAATTACCATGAGCGCCAATACGGCGACCATCATCAGGGTAGTCAAGTCCATGGGCAGTGACCGTCCTTTCGGGACTCTGGGAACACAACATTCCCATCATAGACCGCTCGGTTGCTTCTTCCCGAGCAATGCCCAGGCGGCGGGTGTCGCGACCCGACCGCGCGGGGTTCGAGCAATCAAGCCGACTCGAACCAGGTACGGTTCTACCACCGATTCGAGAGTGTCGCGTTCTTCGCCGACCGCCGACGCGAGAGTTGTGATTCCCGCAGGTCCACCACGAAAAGAATCAATCAGTGTGGTCAATACGGCACGGTCGAGTCGATCGAGTCCGTGCTCGTCGATGTCAAACACGGTCAGCGCGGCATTTACTGCATCTCGTGACCCGGCGGAATCGTGAACGACGAGATAGTCGCGGACTCGGCGAAGTAAACGGTTCGCTATCCTCGGTGTCCCCCGTGAACGACGGGCCAGTTCATTGACCGCGTGCGGATCGAGTTCTATGCCCAATAACCGTGCGCTTCGACGGATGACGAACTCGATTTCGCCGACCTCGTAATACTCAAGGTGGGCCGTGTATCCGAAACGATCCCTCAGAGGCGCGGGAAGAAGCCCGGACCGAGTCGTAGCACCAACCAGTGTGAAGGGTGCGATTTGCAACGGAACGGTCGTCGCTCCTGGCCCTTTTCCCACCATGATGTCGATCCGAAAATCCTCCATCGCGATGTACAACATTTCTTCCACGCCGCGGGGCAAACGGTGTATTTCATCGATGAACAGTGTCTCCCCCTCGGTTAGAGAAGACAACACCGCAGCGAGGTCGCCAGTGTGGGTAATCGTTGGTCCACTGGACATCCGAAGCGGCGAGCCCGATTCATGCGCCACGATCATGGCGAGTGTTGTTTTTCCCAATCCAGGTGGACCCGCCAACAAGACGTGGTCGGGCGTTCGATTCTCGATTGTTGCCGCCGACAGCATGACGGACAACTGTTCTCGAACCTTTTCCTGCCCAATGAATTCCTCGAGCGAGTTAGGTCTCAGTGTGCCCTCGAAAACGGTATCAGCATCGACCTCGGTCATGAGTTTCCGCCCAGTGAGGCGAGCGCAATTTTGAGTCTTTCAGAGAGGTTGGCGGACGGGAAATCTCTAATCACGTCGCGTGCAACCTCACGAACCACAGCGTGCCCCCAGCCCATCCCGGTAAGCGCATCGGCCAGTTCCGCAGTCTCGGAGTTGGAGGCCTGAGGCATTTTTCCTGTGAGCGACACGATGATCAAGGACGCCGTTTTCTGCCCGATTCCCGGAACCAATTTGAACCGCGAGTCGTCGCCGGCAGCTACCGCCTCTGCGATCTCGACTGCGGACATTGTCGACAATATGGCTAGGGCTGTTCGCGGTCCGACACCGGTAACTCCTCGCAAGATGGTAAACAGATGCTTGTCCTCGGCCGTCAAAAAGCCAAAAAGTAGCCACTCATCTTCACGAGGAATCAGGACGGTGTAAAGGAACGCGTCCTCTCCGACACGGAGGCTGTGCGCGACGTCGCGAGGGACCGAGACGTGCAGGCCAATCCCATTCGTCTCGATGATGGCATCGCCTACGCCGGTCGACGCCACGGTTCCACGCACGGTCGCAAGCATGATGTCAGCCTACGAGCGTGAGGCCTTCACGGCTGCTCGCCACGCGCGCTGGGCATCCGTTTCACCCTCGAGGGCAACGTCGCCTCCGCGCCACGCGTGACATATCGCTAACGCCAACGCGTCGGCCGCGTCGGCTGGCTTCGGTGGCGCATCGAGTTTGAGGATTGCCGTAACCATAGTTGTGACTTGCTTTTTGTCTGCCCGGCCGTATCCCGTGACAGCCGCCTTGACCTCGCTGGGTGTGTGCAGAGCCACCGCTAGTCCCCGCTCGGCAGCGAGGAGGAGGGCAATTCCGGCAACCTGCGCCGTTCCCATCACGGATCGTACGTTGTGTTGCGCGAAAACCCTCTCGATTGCGACGACATCCGGACGAAAAGTGTCGAAGACCACATTGAGCCCGTCACGGATTGTCAAAAGTCTTTGCTCCAACGGGGCGTCGGCGGCGCTCCGAATCACGGAGACATCGATAAACGACACCGAGCGTGCCGACGCCGAATCGATCACCCCGACGCCACACCGGGTGAGCCCGGGGTCAACGCCGAGGATTCGGGTCACTTAATCGTCCGAGTCGAGTTCTGTTTGTACTTCGGCCGGAATAGAAAAGTTTGCGAAGACGTTTTGCACATCGTCAAGATCTTCGAGCGCGTCAATTAACTGAAAGACTTTGCGCGCAGTTGCAGCGTCGATATCGACCGTGAGCGATGGCACGAACTCAGCTTCGGATGAGTCGTAATCGAGACCCGCTTCTTGCAATGCCACGCGAGTTGCAACGAGGTTCACTGTGTCCGTGATTACCTCGAATCCACCACCCTGGTCGACGACTTCCTCTGCTCCTGCGTCGAGCACCGCGAGCAAAATGTCGTCCTCAGAGACTCCGTCGACTTTGGTAATCGAAATGACACCCTTCCGGGCGAAGTTGTAGGCGACAGAACCCGGGTCGGCCATGGTTCCGTTGTTGCGTGCCATTGCCGTTCGAACCTCGGCTGCTGCACGATTCTTGTTGTCCGTGAGGCATTCAATTAGCAGGGCAACGCCGGAAGGTCCGTAACCCTCGTACATGATCGTCATATAGTCGATGGATTCTCCGGAAAGACCGGCGCCGCGCTTGACGGCGCGATCAATGTTGTCGTTGGGCACACTCGCCTTTTTAGCTTTGTACACTGCGTCCGCAAGCGTGGGATTTCCGGCGAAATCGGCACCACCCATTTTGGCGGCGACCTCGATGTTTTTGATCAACTTCGCAAAGGCTTTTGCGCGTCGGCCGTCGATGACAGCCTTTTTGTGCTTGGTTGTTGCCCATTTGGAGTGTCCGGACATTGATTATTCCCTCACTATCGTTCGTGACGATGTTACCGCTGTGCGCCCGTGACGACAGTGTCCAACCACCACGCGTGGACACGCGATTCACCAACCAGTTCGGGGTGGAACGCGATTCCGACACAGTTTTCCGATCGAACTCCGACGATGTCGCCGTTCTTAAGCGTCGCGATGACGTCGCAGTTGCGAACGTCACGGATAAGCGGTGCCCGGATGAAGGCCGCCTTGACGGGAGGCCCGCCGATGTCCGGCATCTCAATTGACGTCTCGAATGATTCCAGTTGGCCCCCAAAGGCGTTTCTCTCGACCGCAACATGAAGGCCACCGAACGTTTCTTGTCCCTCAATGGCACCGATTAACGATGTTGACAGCAGGATGAGGCCCGCACACGTGCCGAGCACAGGGAGGCCTCCCGAAATTGCCGAGACCAGGGGATCACGAATCTCGAAAATTCGAGACAACTTGTCGATGACGCTCGACTCACCACCAGGAATAATAAGCCCGTCGACGCCGACGAGATCCTCCGGAGTACGAATCTGGCGATGAGCAACCCCAAGCTCGTCGAGAATCAACTCATGTTCGCGTACATCGCCCTGGAGCGCGAGTACGCCTATTGTCAGCTGACTACCAGCCACGCTCAGAGAGGCGATGAGGGGCTGGGAGATCCGAAACGTTGATTCCGACCATTGCTTCACCGAGACCACGTGAGACATCTGCGATCACCTTGGCATCGGTAAATGCCGTCGTGGCTTTGACGATTGCTTTGGCGCGTTCGATGGGATTCCCCGACTTGAATACACCGGAACCGACAAAAACGCCGTCCGCTCCGAGCTGCATCATCATCGCGGCGTCGGCCGGAGTTGCGACACCACCAGCAACGAACAACACCACAGGCAACTTCTTGTCGCGTGCGACCTGCCGAACGAGTTCGAGGGGGGCTTGGAGTTCCTTTGCTGCGACGTAGAGTTCGTCGTCCGACTTGGCGGACAGGGCTGCGATTTCACCACGGATTGTGCGTATGTGCTTCGTCGCTTCCGACACGTCACCGGTTCCCGCTTCACCCTTGGAACGAATCATCGACGCGCCTTCGGTGATGCGGCGAAGTGCTTCGCCGAGGTTTGTCGCTCCGCACACGAATGGCACCGTAAAGGGCCACTTGTCGATGTGGTTGACGTAATCGGCAGGTGACAACACTTCGGACTCGTCGATGTAATCGACTCCGAGAGACTGCAAAACTTGAGCCTCGACGAAATGCCCGATACGGGCCTTCGCCATCACGGGAATCGACACCGTTGCGATGATCTGATCAATCAGGTCTGGGTCGCTCATGCGCGCAACTCCACCTTGGGATCGAATGTCAGCCGGGACACGCTCTAATGCCATGACAGCAACAGCACCAGCATCTTCCGCAATCTTTGCCTGTTCAGCGTTGACGACGTCCATGATGACGCCACCCTTGAGCATTTCTGCGAGCCCACTCTTGACGAGGGGCGTTCCGACGGTCTTGTCCGCCATACCTATCACTCCTTGAACTACGCCCGATTGGGAATTTCTCTAGTCTAAGACTTGGTCGGCCAGTGCTGTGCCAATAGATCTCTCATCTCACCCAGAAGCCTCGGCATTGCTTTGGTTTTTGCGATGATCGGGAAAAAATTTGCGTCGTTCGGCCAACGCGGGACGATGTGTTGATGCAAGTGATCCTGTATTCCAGCGCCGGCGACCTCGCCCTGATTCATACCTAAGTTGAAACCCTCACAGTTGGTTGCGGAGGTCAGAACTCGCATTGCGATTTGTGTCAACAACCCAATCTCGGCAACTTCTTCAGGGGTCGCCAAATCGTAGGTGGCAACGTGCCGATTAGGGCAGACCATGAGGTGACCGGAGTTATAAGGAAAAAGGTTCATGATTACGTAGGCGTGTTCGCCTCGATGCACAATCAGTCCCTCCTCGTCACTTCGTTCGGGCGCCGCACAGAACGGACAGCGCGAACGATCATCCTCTTTGTTGAGATAAACCATGCGGTGTGGAGTCCACAATCGTTGCATGCCATCCGCATCGCCTGCGAACAAATTGCTCGATTCGCTGGTCACGATTACAGTTCCGTCGAGCGGGACGAAATCATCTCCGTGATGCGCTCGATCGCGACGTCAACCGGGATGCCGTTTTCCTGTTCGCCGTTGCGATATCGGAAACTGACCGCGTTGTTGGCGCGATCATCTTCCCCCGCGATGACGATGTATGGGACTTTCTGCAACGTGTGGTTGCGAATCTTTTTTTGCATGCGGTCGTCCGATGCATCAAGTTCGGCTCGGATTCCCGCATTCTTCATGCGCGAGACGACATCGCCAAGGTAATCGGCGAATTCCTCCGCAACGGGGACCGCAACCACTTGAACCGGCGCGAGCCACACTGGGAACGCTCCCGCGTAGTGTTCCAAGAGGACTCCGAAGAATCGCTCGACAGAGCCAAAGAGTGCGCGGTGAATCATGACGGGCTGCTGGCGTGTCCCATCGGTGGCGGTGTATTCCAGACCAAAACGTTCTGGGAGATTAAAATCGAGTTGGATGGTCGACATTTGCCAGGTTCGCCCGATGGCGTCTCGAGCTTGAACCGAAATCTTCGGACCGTAGAAGGCGGCTCCACCCGGATCTGGGACAAGTGTCAGACCCGAATCAGTTGCGACCTTTTCGAGGGTTGCGGTGGCGGTGTTCCACATCTCGTCCGAGCCGACAAACTTGTCACTACCTGGGTCCCGAGTCGACAATTCAAGATAGAAGTCGTTGAGCCCATAGTCACGAAGAAGTGTTAAGACGAAGTCGAGAACCTTGACGAGTTCATCCGCCATTTTCTCGGGGGTCGTGAAAATGTGCGCGTCGTCCTGAGTCATGCCGCGAACGCGCGTCAGACCGTGAACCACCCCGGACTTCTCATAGCGATACACGCCACCGAATTCAAACAGTCTCATGGGGAGGTCGCGATAGGAGCGTCCTTGCGAACGGTAAATCAAAATATGGAAAGGACAGTTCATCGGCTTGAGGTAGTAATCGACTCCCGCCCGTGTGATCTCCCCCGCCTCGTTGCGAACCTCGTCAAGGTGCATTGGCGGGAACATGCCGTCTTTGTACCACGCAAGGTGACCTGACGTTTCGAACAAGTTCTGCTTAGTGATGTGGGGCGAATAGACGAATTCGTAACCGCCCTCTTCGTGTCGAGTGCGCGAATAGTCCTCCATCGCTCGACGAATGATGCCACCCTTCGGGTGAAACACCGGGAGCCCCGATCCGATTTCCTCTGGGAACGAGAACAGGTCAAGTTCTGCGCCAAGACGACGATGGTCACGCTTGTGCGCCTCCTCGAGTCGCTCGGTGTAATCACGCAATTCTTGTTTCGAAGGCCAACCGGTGCCGTAAATTCGCTGCAGTGAAGGGTTTTTCTCCGAACCGCGCCAATACGCCGCGGCGACACGCATCAGTTTGTAACCCTGCCCGATCATGCGGGTGTTGGGAAGGTGAGGACCTCGGCACAGGTCCTTCCATTTCGTCTCGCCGGTTTTGGGATCGACGTTGTCGTAGATTGTCAGTTCCGCGCCACCGACCTCAACGCTTTCGTTGTCGTCGCCGGTTGCCCGGCCTTTCAACCCGATCAACTCGAGTTTGTAGGGTTCGTTCGCCAACTCTGATCGAGCCTCGTCATCCGTCACGATGCGCCGCATGAACCGCTGTCCCTCTTGGACAATGCGGTTCATCTCTTTTTCAAGCGTAACCAGGTCTTCCGGGGTGAACGCGGTGGTGACATCAAAGTCGTAATAGAACCCATCGTTGACGGGTGGACCAATGCCGAGTTTTGCCTCGGGATTGATGCGTTGGACGGCTTGCGCCAGCACGTGCGCGGTCGAATGTCGAAGGATGTCGAGTCCATCGGGTGACGAAATGTCGACACCCTCGACCACGTCACCGACCTGAGCCTGATGGGCTAGGTCTCGAAGCGCACCGTTGACCCGCATCGCAACGATCGACTTCTCAGTGAAGAGTTCAAAACCCGTATGGGCTTCTGTGAGCGTCATCGAGTCTGACATCGACAACCCTCCGTAATCGGTTTTGTGTGAGTGGGCGATACCGGGATCGAACCGATGACCTCTTCCGTGTCAGGGAAGCGCGCTACCGCTGCGCCAATCGCCCATTGCGTTTTCAATTGTGTGAGGTGGCGACGGGATTTGAACCCGTGTGGACGGCTTTGCAGGCCGCTGCCTCGCCTCTCGGCCACGCCACCGTGTGGGTACTTTGGACCCGGAGGTTTACCTCGAGCGGATGACGAGATTCGAACTCGCGACCCTAACCTTGGCAAGGTTATGCGCTACCACTGCGCCACATCCGCACGCCATCTTTCGATAACTCCCTGACTCTATCGAAACTTACGAGTGATTCCAAACCATCCAGAGCGCGTGTGTCACTCCGCGAGAACCGGGGTAGTTGGTTGCCGGTCACAAAAAATAGCTGTGGGCGATACCGGACTTGAACCGATGACCTCTTCCGTGTGAAGGAAGCGCGCTACCAACTGCGCCAATCGCCCTTAGTTCATTCTGACACAACGGAACACCCGAGTTCCTTTTTTTAGGAGTGGGTCAATCCTCCGCGAGGGCGTAACCCAGTTCACCGTGTACCGCTGTATCGATTCCCGAAATCTCATCGGTTGTCGATGTTCTGAAACCGATCGTGTTTTCCAGAACGAGACCGAGAACCAGTGCGACCACGAATGAGTACACGAGCACGCCAGCAGCAGCGATGGCCTGAACAATCAGTTGCCCGAAACCCTCTCCCCCCGTAAAAAGCCCGGTATCCGTTGCGAACAGCCCGAGGAACAGTGTTCCGACAACTCCACCGACGAGGTGAATTCCCACAACATCAAGCGAATCGTCGAATCCGAGAGTGAACTTCAGTTCGATCGCAGCTGCGCACAGTGCACCCACCATGACACCGAGCACGAGTGACCAACCGGGTGAGAGGTTTGCACAGGCCGGAGTGATGGCGACGAGCCCTGCGATTGCGCCGGAAGCAGCTCCCACCGACGTTGCTTTTCCGTCCTTGAGTTTTTCGATGAGCATCCATCCGAGAATTGCGGCAGCGGTTGCCCCGAATGTATTGATAACAATCAATCCGACGCGACTCATGTCACTAAAGGCTTGCGCACCCGCGTTGAATCCGAACCATCCGAACCACAGAATTGCGACGCCGATTAACGTGAGTGGAACGTTGTGAGGCTGGTGGATACCTTTTCCAAACGCAACTCGCTTACCAAGAATCAGTGCGAGTGCGAGCGCAGCGGCTCCAGCGTTGATGTGAACCGCAGTCCCGCCAGCGTAATCAATCACGTCGGGGAGCCCGAGGTTCTCGCCTAACGTCATGATCCACCCCCCGCCCCAGACCCACGCCGAAACTGGAAAGTAGACAAGGACCGCGAACAATCCCGCAAAGATCATCCACGGGCCGAACTTGGCACGATCGGCAATCGCGCCCGAGATCAGAGCCACGGTGATGATTGCGAACGTCGCGCCATATGTCGCATACAACAATGTGCCGTCTTCGGCGGCAGCAAGCGCAAAATCTGAAAACGGGTCACCAGCGAATTGAAAAGATTCGGAGACGGTCGACATGTTGTAACCGACCAAAATCCACAGGACACCCACGAGCCCCATTGACCCAAACGACATCATCATCATCGAAATGACACTCTTGGCTTTGACGAGCCCGCCATAAAAGAATGCGACTCCGGGGGTCATTAACAGCACGAGTGCGGTGGCAGCAATCGCCCACGATAGATTTCCAGTTTCCATTGTGAAGAACCTTTCCATTGGCAACCTGGACTCATGCCCAGTACAACTATGAAAAGGCTTATGTGTTTCGGGAACGCTTAAATTGCGTTTCCAACGGGTTACGAACCAACCTGTCGAGTTACAAGGCGATTTCGCGATGCGTCAGAGCTACTAGCCGAGACTGCGCGCGAAGGTACTTTTTTCGAAACCCACCAGACAGCATGTCGTCGGGGAAAACCTCGTCCACCGCAACACCGGTCGCTCGTATTGGAACGTCTGCGTCGTACAGGCGATCGACCAGCGCAACGAACCTTAGGGCGTCATTCTGGTCGGTGAACGCAACCACATCTCGCCAGATCGCGAGCGATACTCCTGCGAGCAACGGGACGTATTTGCTGGGGTGCAGGGTGGCGAGGTGCTCGACGACATTAGGGAAGGAATCGTCCGAGACCGCCTCGGTCGTCGGGAGTGCATCGAGTTCACGATCGGTTGCGACGTCTGCACGTCCTTCGTTTTCGCGGTGCCGATAATCGACGCCGTCAATTCTGAGTGTGACAAAACGATCGGACAACGCGTGAATCTCTCGAAGAAAATCGGCGGCGGCAAAACGTCCCTCCCCGAGAGCGTTCGGCGGGGTGTTCGACGTCGCCATCACCTTTGTCCCCTTTTCCATGAGGTCACCGAGCAACCGGGTCATCATCATCGTGTCGCCAGGGTCATCCAGTTCAAACT
>Ga0214921_10000703_pt1 | contig 60363 bp, 63 predicted proteins | sample LL1505_MetaG_FD_177992 | JGI IMG/M metagenome (GOLD analysis project Ga0214921, IMG submission 177992) | Freshwater microbial communities from Lake Lanier, Atlanta, Georgia, United States - LL-1505 | ecosystem: Environmental > Aquatic > Freshwater > Lake | place: USA: Georgia | collected...
AAATCATCAATCCAAGATATACTTTTTTCAATATTTTAAAAGATATACGCGGTGTTCTTCTGGATGAAAGTTTAAAAGTAAAAAGAAAGGATAAATCTGAATTAACAGAAGGTGTTCCTATTATACAAAATAATGAATTTACAAAAAATCTTAATGAAATTATTTCAAAAATTGATAATACTAATTATGATGAAATCATTGAAACTTTAAAAATAATAAGAAAAAATATAAGTGCTAAAAATATTACACAACTTTATTCTAACTTTGATACTTTAAATAAAGAAAAAATAATAAAACTTCTTGATGATTTAGAAATTAAATTTGAATTATTAAAATTTAGTTTTAGTGACATTTATAAATTAAACTTTACATTTAAAAATGAAGAACATGAACTTGAAATTGGCGGAGATGAAAAGAAATACGAAGGTATTCCGACTAAAATAGGTAATTTTAATAATAACGATAATGGTGATGAATATGATAATGATGAAGAAGAAGTAAATATTTTTGAAGATAAAGAATTTAATAAATATTACAACAATTATTATTATAAATTAGAACATGGTTTTATTGAACTTTTAAAATTCGTTTTACCTTTTATTAACAAATTAGAAAGAATTAGTAATCTTCCCTTAAATTATGATGTATTAGTTGGACATTTATTTAATAAATATCGTGTTATTGATTCAAGGGCAACTATTATAAAAAAACATATTCATGATATTGATGATGCTGAAATTGAAAATATAAATAAAAAATCAATAATAACAATATTATTAAATCAATCTGAAAATAAAGATGTTAAAAAAGCTACACGAGAATATTTTGATAATTTGATGAATGTTATTTTTGATATTGTAGCTTATTGGTCTATTTATATTCAAAATGAAGTATTACAAGAAACCTTATTTTTTAATCCTGAAAAATGTTCCCCTGAATGTATCCATTTATGGGATGATCATGGAGCTCCTTATGATATGAATGCCAAAGTAGGAATTCTACATTATATTACTTGTGTATTTAAGGAAGTTTATAGTGATATTTTCAAAGACCAATTTTATAACATTATTCCAATGAAAGATGATTATAAAGAATTAATAATAAAACATGTAATAACCGAATATAAAGATGAATTAGAAAAAATGGCAAAATTTAAAGTTAAACATAATAAACAGAATAAAGGTCGTGAATTTTATGAATCATTGAAACAATTCTTAGACACAAAAGATTATAAAAATGACAAGTTTTTCAAAGCCTATATTGATGCTCTTATTTATATGCCTTCTGTAAAATTTGTTAAAATTCATAAATATTTACAAGGTTGTTGTTTGGAGAGAATTGATGATAATTTTTCAGCAGATTTATATTTAAGAACCGAACGTAAAGATCTTAAAAAAGCCAAAGAAAAATTCTCAGGAAAACGTGTATTTAATGAACCTCGTGCGAAACGATTTTTCATAAAAAAAGAAGTTGAAGATAAAATAGTTGAAGAGTATATACCAATTAAAGGACATTATGAATATGATATTATTGATATCAGTGTTCATAATTGGCTTGTTAATTTAAATAAAGATACTAAGAAAACTATCTTTACTAAACAATTAATTGATGCTATGATAGCGTCTACTTATAAGGCAGCTGAAAATTACAAAAGTTTATATATAGATCCTTTTAATAATCACAAAGATTTAAAGAATCTTTTTCACAACTATGATTTTAATAATTATAAACAAATAATTTTAGTTGTTTCTAAGATTTTATTTAGTCATTTAAATAATGATGCTTCTGAATATATAAAAATTATAACAAATACATTAATTGAATTAAATAAACTAAATTCAATTATAAATGATGATAATATAAAAGATATAATTAATATTCGTAGAATAGCCGTGCTTCGCATAATGGCTCTTCCGTCATCTTTTGAAAATGTTGTTAATAAAACTTTCATACCAACACAAGATAAAATATCGCGTGAAGTTTTTGATACAATTAATAAAGATATTGTGAAAAATGTTATCAATATTATTAAAAACAGTAAAATGTTTAATTTTGAAGAACAAGTTGATTTTATTAATATTATTCGTGAAAAAAATAAGTTTGATATTTTAGCAAAAATGAATAAAAAAACAAGAGACGAAAAAGATATTGAGAAAGAACTTAAAAAGTATGGATTAAAAATCAAAGAAGATGTTGAAGATATTGATTATGAAGATAATAAACCCGATGTTAATATAAATCTTTTACCAAATTCAAATGAAATAGAAGGTGAACATGAATATGATATAAGGAATGAAGACGAAATTGATGATGATGATTCTATGGAACGTCAAGAATATGGATTTATTTATGCTGATTAAAATTATAAATTATTATCCATTATTCATTTAGAGAAAATGAATAATTATTTGGCAAATGATTTCCCATCTATGAATAATATATACGATTCAACTTATTATACTAAAACCAAGAATTATGAACAAGGATTAAGTGATGAATATTATAAAAAAGCTCAAATGCCTTTTAAAACAGGTGTTATTCCTCACTATTTAACTGGTGATGATTATAATGTTGAATCTAAAATGATTAAAAGTTTATCGGGTAATAATATTCCTTTAACTGATTTTAAACATGGTAATATGCAACCTTTTTTAACTAAGGGTGTTACACAAAATACCGAGAATCTAAATGGTCTCAATAAAAATATGGGATATTCTTCTGGTGATGTATTTATAAAAAAACAAGAAGTTGAGAATTTTTTTGATCCACAAGCAAATGTTTATAATAATCAACTTAAAGATGCCAATTTTATAATAGAAAGAACTACCAAAAGTAAAATTCAAAATAACTTTAATCCAATTCAAAGTGTCAAAGTTGGACCCGGTTTAAATCAAGGTTACACAAGCGAAGGTTCTGGTGGTTTTCAACAAGCTGATACTAATCTCTATACTTTACCAAGAACGAAAGATCAATTGCGAATTGTTACTGATGAACGTTCATCTATTTTTAATTTACCAATGAAACCTAAAAATGGCATTGAACAGCGTGGAATGCTCGGTGAAGTGAATAAAAATTTACCCGAACGTGCTTTTCAACAAACAGAAGAAAACTGGTTTAAAGGCATTTCATATTTAAAGAAAGAAACTGAACGTCCTCTTGAAATCATTAAAGATACTTCAAGAATTGATACTCACATTGAATATAATGGTACAGCTAAATATCAAGATTATCATTCTTCTCAAAAAGATGATTATGGAAGAAGTAAAATTATTGTTTATGACAATGAACGCAACTTAACACAGGTTGAAACGCCCGTTGCCAACTTTTCTAGTGTTATTAAAGCTATGATTGCGCCTGTTACTGATGCTCTTAAAATATCATTTAAGGAATATTTTGTTGATAATCCCCGATTAAATGGTAATGCCGCTCCTCAAATACCTGAAAAAGCTACCTTATATGATCCTGTCAATCATGTGATGAAAACAACTGTTAAGGAAACTACTTTACATGAAGGAAATAATGGCACTCTTACAGGAGCAGAAGAATCTTATTCAGCCTTATATGATACTGCTAAGACTACTGTTAAAGAAACAACAATACATGAAACTGATGGAGGTGTTCTTACAGGCGCAGAAGAAACTTATTCAGCCTTATATGATAATGCTAAGACTACTGTTAAAGAAACTACCATTCATGAAGGAAATGGAGGAGTACTTACAGGCGCTGATGAAACTTATTCAGCTTTATATGATACTACTAAAACAACAGTAAAAGAAACTACAATTCACGAAGGAAATGGAGGAGTACTTACAGGAGCTGATGAAACTTATTCAGCTTTATATGATACTACTAAGACAACTGTAAAGGAAACTACAATTCATGAAGGAAATGGAGGGTTTCTTCAAGGAAAAGATAAAGGATATTCTACAAATAATAATAAAGCAAATACAACATTAAGAGAAACATTACCAGCACAAGATACACAAAGAAATATTAATAGTGTTACTTATCATAGTACTTATGTTTATGATCCTTCTATTGTCGCAAAAACTACTGTTAAAGAAACTACTATTACAGCAAAATCATCAGGTTTCTTAGGAGGTATGTTAAATGGTTTATTAGGTGGTTATTTAGTATCAAAACCAGAAGCTAAAAATACACAAAAACAATCTACAATACCAGAAACTTATGGAGTTATAGGATCATCTGCTACTTCCTTACAACAATCAAGCAGAGAAGCAGCATATAATATTCAAATTGATAATGGTCGTGAATTAATTAATGTTAAATCAGAGTATACACCTGGTGCTGGTGGTAAATTTATTGGAATTTCACCTGAAAATGTTAAAATGACTGTAAGTAAACAAGTGGATTTGGTTGAAACAAAGCGTACGCCAAACGTTAATGCTAGTTCTGCTAATTTACATATAGCATTAAAAACTGATAATGTTACAAAAACCCCATCAAAACCGAATGATTTTAATGATGGACGTTTAGATGGTTCTATTTTATCTTCTTTATTAGAAAATCCCAATATAATTAAAATAAATCCTATTTTTGCCAATTAAATTATTTTAATGGGTTTTTTTAACGTTTATACGAGGTCTGTTTTTATTTTTAATGAAAACTGATGGGTCATATGGTTCTTCCTCTTCTTCATCTTCATAAGCAAGTCTATTATCTTTTCTTTCTTGTTCTAATGCGCATAAGTTCCATAATTCAGGAGTACACATTTTATAATTTCCAACATCTTTTGCTTTATACCATTTAACCTGATCTTCTAATTTATTACTTTGTGTTTTATAATCAATTACAATACATTCATAATTTTGCGTACAGTTGTCCATAACGGCACAAAATGTTTGAAAATCGTTAAAAATACCAGCATAATGACTATAAATTTTTTCACGTTCTTTTATAATATTATTTTTAAAAATAAAAACGTAATCAATATTTCCACGTAATGCCGGACCAATTCCAAGTGAATGTTGCATAGTTATAAGAAAAAATATTCCATAATGCCGACCATTCATAAATATACTTCTAATACTTTTATCATTAGGCCACGCCTTATCATATAAACAATCGTCTAAAATTAAAAACGCTCTTGGATCAATATCAGTTTGACCATATTTCTGTTCTTGTAATTTTTTTTGTTTATTTATAGATATTTGTCTATCTAAGAATTTTTTAAGAATATCAGGAGTATATTCTTCATAGATAAGCATATTTGGTATAAATTTCTCAAAATATCCGTTAGCGGTTTCAGTAGGACTTATAACAACTCCAACAGGTAATTCTTTATGATAACTTAAAATATCTTTCATACAGTATGATTTGCCGGTATTTCTTTTACCAATAAAAACAACAACCGAATCACTCTTAATAGTCGAAGGGTCAAATTTTTTTAATTCAAGCTTCATTGTTTATATAAATATTTTATAATTTAAATATTTATATATTGCGTATATTTAATCATATTTTTCATTGTATATTAAAATTAGATATATGGAATATTATATTATTTCCTTTTTTGTAAGTCTCGTTATATTTATATTTGTATATGAAAAAAACGATAATAATGAACAAGATCCAGATAATAAAAAAAGTATTTTTTCACTAAATAACTTTATGTTATTTACGATAATTTACATAGTAATGACTATTTTTGGTTTTTATACAAAAACAATAAACTTAGCAGCATTTTTACCGGCATTTATGATAGATATATTAAAAACACCCGTTGTGGTTGATAAAGAAGTAATAGAGAACAATAAAGATGAATTAGATCCTAAAACAATTAGTAAAATAACTGATAATATTGATATTGGGTTTATGCCTCCTGTTGAAGAGAATGTAGTAAACGAAGAAAAAACTAATTAATATAATATAGAGAAGAAGTAAATATTATGCAAAGATCATTCAATTCCCAAAATTTAATAAAGTTAGACCAAATTACTTTTAATACCACTTATAATATGTTAAATTATAATCAAATATTTGATTATTTATTAAATAATTATACTATTTATTTATATAATATTGGTAATATTGTTAATTATATCAATTTAAAAGTAAATAATATTGTAACTATGAATAGCACAAATAATGTTAATGTTATGCTTGACTTAAACACATTAAAACAATTTATTTTTATAAATAAAAGAAGAAGAATAATATTTATATTACCAGTACTAAATAATTTAAATTTACAATTTACTGACAAAAAAATTACAATTGAAAGTATATCATATGATACGTCTTCTTCTGATTTGTATGGTGGAAAATTAAGAAAAAGAACTTATAAGGGAAAATGAATTATATTAATCATGTGATATATGTCTTTTATTTGAAATTTCATTTTTAATAATATCAAGTAAATTTAAATTTTTCTTTAAAAAATAATCATTAATAAATAACAAAACAAGTAAATAAATTAAATAAATAAAGATTGTAAAGGCAATATCAATATAACTTATTCGTATATCATCTGACAAAGATATCAATGGTAATATTTTAACAACGATGAAAATTATTAAATACAATAATAAATTTTTAGCAGGTGCATTATCAAGAATTAAATAATAAAACGATAAAATATTGTTAAATAAAGATAATAATATTCCTAAGTAAGGATTTGCAAAAGTTAATATTTTTGCTTTATATAACAAATACCATATTAATATTATTCCTGAAAAAAGAGCATCATTAATAATGATAATAGATTTTGCATTCAGTGTAATTTCATTTAAATTGAACAATTCTTTATTATTAAATAGTATTGACAATTCCATTTAATATATATTTATATATTTAAAAAAAATAGTAATAATAATATTATGTCATCAACAATCATTGATAAACTTAGTTTAATTGTTGAAAAGTCTAACAAACTTTCATTAAGACAACTTAGATTAGAATTTAATGATATTATTGTAGAAGAGATTAAAAATGAAACAAATAATGAATTATATAATAATTTTATGATTGAGTTTGAGACAACTTATTATGAAATCATTTATGGTAACAATGATAATAATACTGAAAAAATTAAACAACATTTCCTTAAATCTATAAAAGCAATTATAGAAAATAAAAATTGATTTTTAAATTATTTTTGTTTTGTTATTTAAAGAATGAATAATTCACCTGTAATTTATGAATTGATTGAAATTGTTGATAATATAAACAATTATTCTCTGTTTATTTTGAAAGAAAAACTTTATAATCATTCAACAATAATTAAAGAAACAGTTTCAAAAGATTTATATAAGAAACTGAGGCTTGATTTAGAAACAATAGAACTTGAATTATTGTATGGATATGGAAATTATCATATAATTATTAAAGAAGAGATTACAAAGACGATAAGTAATATCATAGATGAGATGTCAAAGATAAAAGTATTTAAGGATATTATTTATGTTTAATTAAATTATAATGAATTACTCTTTAATAGAAGATGCTTACATTGAAGATATTGATATTAATCAAATTATTGAATTTGAAGATTCTTCAAATGCTGATATAGCCAAAGAAGAAAATATGACAGACGCTAATAAACTCATAGCAGATTATAAAAAAGTTAAACAAATAATAGATACTAGTCGTATTTTGTTATTTGAATTGGAAAAACAAAAGAAAGATATTCAAGCATACAAATCAAATATTTTTATACAACATCAAGAAATCATGATACATTTAAATAAAGAGTTAAGTAATGTAGAAGATCCAGCTTACACAACTAATGTCAATGACACAATTATAAATTATATTGAATATATTAAAAATTTTAGTGATAAATGGTTAAATAATTATTATTTGATAAATAAAACAAAATTAGAAAAAGATATAGAAATTAATGAAAAAAAATTAATATCTTTTAATAATCTTTTTATAAAAACAACAAATGAAATTATCAAGGTTGAAAAGATGAATAAGAAATTATGTCCAATTTGTTTTGAAAATGAAACTGATATGTGCGCTATTCCATGTGGTCATACATGCTGTAATGCTTGTGTTATTCAAAGCAATAGTTATAATAATTTAAAAAGATGTATAAGTTGTCGTAATGAAATCAAACAATATATAAAAATATATTTTTTATTGTAATTAATAAAATGCTGATTGATAGATTAATTAACCTACTTACAATGATTACTAATAATAAACGTATATTAAATAATGAAACATTATATGATCTTATGACAAATCTTGATAGACAAATAGAAATTTTTATATCAGACGATTTATATTTAATTTATTTGGATGAAAAGAATAAATTATATGATAAGAGTATTTCAACTAATAATGAAGAACTTAATAATACAGATGAATTTATGATTGTTATCCATAGACTTATTGACGATTTGAAGCTTAAAGCAAATACTTAATTATATCAAATTAAAAAGAAAAATTATAAAAAATTGATTTCTTCCTGAAAAATAAATAATTAGGACTATGTCTGGTTCAACGCTTTCTCATAAGATTGGTGCGATTATGGATGATTATAACAATCTTTCAATTTCAGAATTGAAACATCGTATTTCTCCATTAATAACTGAGATTCGCGAATTAGTTAGTGAAAGATTATTTAAGAAATTTATGATAGAGTATGATTGTGTTAAAAATGAGTGTATTTATGGCGATAATGACGAATACACTGAGATGGTAAAATATGACATTATAAAGGTTCTAAAAACGGTCAATGATGAAATTAATAACTTAATGTGAAAATTTGTATAATAGTGTTCCATAGGCATTCACAGTAACAGTTGTTAATCCAATAATTTTCTTAAATCTCACATTGACAACTTTATAATTATCAAGTAAATGTTTTTTTGCTTTTTTGTTTAATATTTCTTGAATTTTTATTAAACATTGTTTTTTACATATAGTATATTCATTATTATAATTGTTATTTCTAAAACAATAAACAAATATTTGATTTAAAGGATTTATAATGATAGTATGAGATACTTCTAAAATTCCTTTGTGTTTATATTTTTCATCTGTATTGCCTTCCATAGTAATGCGATCATCTATAAATAAATTATTTTTCATAAATTATTACTTCTATTCAAGATAAAAAGAAAAAATGATGGATTTATTTATCTATATAAATAGAATGATTGAAGAATTTCCAATAAATATAATTGAAGAAGACGTTGTATCATTTATAATTGATTTTGGATTATGTTATTATCAGCGTAATTATTATAATATTGATATAAATAATCGTTATAAAAAAATGATTTAATTTTGTTTTAAATAATTATAGAAAAATGGATGATGAAATATCATTTAAGAATGAATTTTATCTTGAATTTTTGAATGGTATTAATAGTAATATTAATGATATATTTATACAGTTTATTAACAAGATTTCAACAACAAATACAATAGAAAACAATAAAAAAATAATTTATAATTATTGTGGTGATATTCATAATGCTATTGAAATATATAAAATGAAACACAATAATAAGTTTGAATATGAAGATAAACGTGATTTTTATGCAAAATTGGCAAAAGTTTCTTTATATACAAAATTTCATTATTTAACTAAATATAATTTAACAATTTTGTAATTAAAAAAAATAATTTTTAAATATAGAATATCATATGTTTAAAAAAAAAGCAATTAAAAAACCAGCTACTAAAAAACCAGCCACTAAAAAACCAGCTACTAAAAAACCAGCTACTAAAAAACCAGCCACTAAAAAACAGATAAAAAGAGGTGGAGAAAATATAGAACAACTTTTGAATAAGACTGATTGTTTAAGTTCAAATGATGATGATGTATACAATAGCAGTATCAATTCGTGTAAAAATTATGAAATGTTTCAAGATGAAGAAAAAATTGAAAATTATTATAGTGAAATTGATAAGTCTATTGCTTGTATAAAAAAAAATAAAGATGAATTTGTAAAATCAATATGTACAGAAAACGGTGGTATATTTACAGCAAAGTACAGAATTCCTTTATATAATAGCTGTTTAAATAATGACTTAAAAACCATAAATAGTATGTATTCATTGGATAGAGATTATCCTTTTCATAATAAAGACGAAGAAAAATTAAAACCAGTTATATATTATGATGATATTATTACAAATTATGTAAATACATTAAAATATATAAAAAAACAATTAAAATATTTAGATAGTTTGAGTTGGTATTCAAAACGTGTAATAAAAGACTATACAAGTAAAGCATATTTTTTTTATTCATCTTGGAGAGCTCAATATTTAAATTCGGTAGATGATGATACATTAAATCCAAAAAAAAATTTCACTTTTATAGAAAATTTTAAAAAATATAAAGATGGAAAATTAAAAATAAGTTATTGTTTTTTACCTCAAATATATATTGTATTAGCTTTAAAATATATTAAAAAATTAGATTTATTTATTATTAACACAATATTACAACATATTATATTATCAGATAAATTTAACAAACATAGTTCTATGGATATAGCATATCATATATTAAATAAATATCCAGATTTAATACCTGGAATAAATGAAACAAATGTTGACTTTTATAGTTGTTATATAGATAAAATTAGAGAAACTATTCAATTAACCTTTGTTGAAGCTCATGAAAATGATAGTAAAAAAATATTTGATAATATGTATAAAACTTGTAGTACACATATACAATATGTTTCAAAAAATTTACAATCATTAAAAGATAAATTAAAAGAACAAAATTTAAGTTCTAGTGATAATGAATATAATTATTATCCAGAAAATGAACAAGAATATATAGTACCAGATTATATTGATTTAATTGATGATGAAGATTGGAATGATATTTTTAAAATGTTTGATGATGTATTAAATGAAATTATAAATAATTCACCTGATTCAGAAACAGATTTACATTTATTTCGTGGTTCTCAAAATACTTATATTAGTTCTTTTAAAAATATACTTAGTGATTCTAGTAATGGTAGTGGATTTTTTTTAATAAATAGATTTACATCATGTTCATTAGATTTTTGTGCTTCATTTGAGTATCAAAATAAAGATTCAAACATTGAAAGTAGTAAAACAATGATGTATAGAATTACTATTCCAAAAGAATTAAAAACATTGTTTATTGCTCCTTTTTCAGCAGCACCAACAGAAATGGAAATATTATTACCATGTAGTAATAATTATTGCTTTCTTTTTGGTAAAACAAGTACAAGAACACTTAAAATAGATGAATATACTTTAAAACATGATATAAATGTTTGTAAAAAAGTTACAAATAAACAAGAATTACAAACACAATATATAAAAGTATCTAAACCTCCTAACTTTGATGATATAAATGAAGAATTTAAAAAATGTATTAATAAAACATCTTTGAATTTTATTTGTAATATGGTTAAAGAAAAAGATACCGTTAGAATCGCAGGAGACAAATTTAAAAATTTGTTAAATAAATCTAAAAATAGACAACAAATAAATAAAAGTAATGATTATTGTTATAATATTATTAATTTAGAAGAAGATAAAAAAGCCACAAAAGATACAGAAAATATAGAACATATTATTAATAGTATATTAATTAATAGATTAAATTTTGAATATCTTTTAAAATTATTTGAAACAGATATAATAAGACAAGATAATAGTTCACAAACATGTGACAAAAATATTATAACAGATTTATTCACAAATGCGACAACTGGTTTTTTAAATTTTTTTGAACAACAAAAAACACAAGCACCACCACAAGGACAAATAAGACGATTAGTAATGTAATCAAATTAAACCATGAAATAATTATTTTTTTAATATTTTATAATTAATATATAGAATAAATGCCAAAAATTACAAAATCAACTTCTTCATTAACAAAAAAAAGAAGCAGCATAAATAAATCAATGCCGCGACTTAAAAGAAGTACTAGTTCTTTAAAAAAAGTACGTAGTATTGATACTAAAAAAGAGTTATCTAATGATAGATATGTATTTAATTTAAAAAAAGATTATAGTCAAATAAAAGGGAAACCTAATGAATTTGTTACATTTTCATATATAAAAACAGGTTTTGATGATGTAAATGAAAACGAAAGAAAAACAGCAATTAAATTAATTATTGATTTAGACAAAGAATTAAGAGAAAGCTATAATTCTCAAAAAGTCAATTATAAAAAAACATTTGAAGAAAGATTAAAAGTAGAAATTAATAAATTAAAAATTAATAATCAACATTTAATAGTTTCTCGTGAAAAAGAGCTAACAGAAGAATATTTAGATAAATTACAAGATTTAAAATATAATTTAATAAATCAAATTATTGAGAAAAATAAACTTAATATTAAAAATCTTGGTTTAACAATTGATTCAATTACAATACCAAAAATAAAATCAATAAATAAACTTGGAGGTGCTCCAATACGTTATAAGAATTTAGATAAAGATGAGTCAACTAATATTATTGATGATTTATGTGGAAGATTTAATAATATTCTCAATCCTCATGATAGTGTATTAGATTTTATTAATAGTAATCCAAATGAACGTATTCGTAAAGATAGAGATTTAAATGATGTTAATGTTCAGGATGTATTTAATGCTGATCCAACTATACAAACTAAAAAAGTAAGTTATGATGTTGTTAAAGTTGATTTAGATCAAGCTGTAAAAACAAATCATGGAGTAACTGAAAGAGAATTTAAATTTCAAAAATATAGTCAAGAATTATTATATTATACTGAATCTAAAATAATAGATGAAAATGAATTAATAAATGAATTTACAAATTCTCATATTGATTATTTATTAACTTTACAAAGTAGTGATAAATTCACTATCAACGATTACACAAGACAATTTTACACATTATTAAATGAATGGAAAGCTAATCCACAAGCAGTTATTGATAGAATATTTGATGATTTAACAACCGTAGGACGCACAGTTGATTTAGATCGTTATTTAGATACACAATTATGTAAAGCTTTAAATAATTATGGACAATTAGCACCTAATTTTAATCCAGCAACTGATATCAATTTTCTTACTAATCAATTCGTAATACCTTTAAGAACTTTTTTAAGAGCACAGCCTGCTAATTATAATAAACAAATATTAACAGATATTTTTACACAATATGATATTGATTTAAATAGAATAATAGCAGAAGCACCACCTCGTATTTATAGTATTAATTTAATTAGAGGTTCGTCAACTGATTATGTATTTAATGGCAGATCAAATTTTTTCCGATCAAATAGATTTTCATCATTTACTATTGATGTATTTCGTCAAGTCGGATTAGGATATTCTATGACAGGAGGAACATCAACAATTTATGATTGTCTAATATCACCTACTGCTAAAATATTATTTGTTGCTCCTGTTTCACAATATCATTATGAATTAGAAATAATACAAGCTAGTAATCAAGTTTTATGTCGTTCAATAGACACGAGTAAAACAAAGATTTATGTATATAGACCAACAGAAGATTTTCAAGATCCAAAAATATTATGTACTCATGTTCCTGGACGTGAAACTGTTTTTGTTAGAAAACTTCTAATAACTTAGTTTTGTTTTATAATTTCTTTTAAATAATATAGATTATGAGAAAGAAATTAAATAAAGGTGGTGCTGAAAATGATTTAGATTTAGAATTAAGTTCAGAAACTTCACCTCAATCAATATCTGAAAAAAGAGATAATATGATAGATTTTGACAATTTAATTCAACAATTAAATATAATGTTAATTAAATCAAAAGTGCTTAATAAAGATAAAGATACACCAAAAAAACAAACATCTGATAGATATGAAGAATATGTAAACAGAAGTGATAGAAATGATAAATTAAATCCAAATATTGAAAAAATTGTTGATAATAATAACGATAATAGAACTGATATTTATTATGTTGATAATATATTACCAGCTGATAAAAAACAAAGAAAAATATGTTTATCAGCTATTAAAGAATATAATGATCTTTTAATTTATAAATTTTATTCTTATAAAAGATCTCTTGAAATACAATTAAATATACATGTTAATAATATAATTTATAAGAAAAATAAAGAAGATAATGAAGAAAAACGTAATGAAATTATTGGAGCTATAAAGAAAATATATAATAAATATTTTGATCAATTACAATCATATAAACCAATAGCAATTAGCGAATGTATATTTGAATTAAAACAAAAATACGCCATATTTGATCTTTTAATAAAATCATATAAATTCGTTAAAATTGATGAAGATATTGAAGTTAACAAAGAAGGTGGTGCCAGAAAAAAACGACGCGGTGGAGAAGAAAAATCCCTTAAATATAAAAATATACAAAAACCTCAATATACATTTGGAAAGGCTTGTCAAGAATATAACGAATTAGGAGAGAAAAAAAGAACTTTTTATGATTATCTTAATGAAAATAAGGAAGAAAGATTAAGAAAAGATGCTACACTTGAAACTGATATATTTTCGCAAATAGTTGATGGCGAACTTGTAGATAGTCGCACAGTTCAATATAAGAAATCCGAAATAGATTTATTAAGAGGTGACATAACAGAAGATATTTATCAACGTTCTTTTATGTCACAAAATTATAATAGAGAACTTATATATTATATTGAATCTATTTTAATTGATAATAATGAATTAATTGAAATATTTACAGATTCTCACATTGAATATTTGAAAACACTTAATATTTATGAAAGATATACAGTAAATAATTATACAGCTAATCTATATGATTATTATATTCTATGGAAAACAAATCAAGCTGATATTAGATTTGTTGATTTAAAATATAAATTAGAAAATAATATTTTCCCAGATGAAATTAAAAATTATTTAAATCCTCAAATATGGAAAGTGTTAATTTATAGAAAATTAATTGATCCAATGTCTATTGTTGATTTTGACAAAAATGATTTATTAAAAAAGAATTTACAATATGTTAATACATATTTAGATGAAATTTTTACTTTATTTGAACTAGAATTTAATAAGATTATAATAGATGCTCCTCCGCGATTATTTTCATTCACATGCTTTCGGGGTTCTAAACAAAATTATATTCCAGAATTACCATTAGGAGAAGCAATTGAAGAAACAACATCTAAGAGTTATTTCAAATCAACCCAATTTTCTTCATATACAATTGATATATTTAAGAATGCTGCTTCAAAATTTGCGGGTAATCTTGAAACATCAAGAATTTATGAAACATTAGTATCTCCAACAGCTAAGATTTTATACATTGCTCCTTTATCAAGATTCAATAATGAATTAGAAATTGTTCAATCAAATGACCAAATAATAGATCCTTTATATGATAAACAACAATTTGACATTTATAATTTTAATTATAATAATAATTTTGATGATGCAAACTTATTATGTAATGAGATTGCTTCAAAGGATGTTAAACATATTAAAGAAATCTTTTTAATTTAAAAAAAATTTATTTTTGTTTAATTTATATTTGAAATATAGAATAATATGATTAATAATTTCAGTGGTGGTAAGCAACAAACATTAAAAACATCAAAAAAACCAAAACCAAGAACAGTTAAAGGAATAAAATTTAATTATAAAACAGAAATTATTCCCGAAATCAAAGAATTAAAAAATAAAGATTTAGTGAATAAAGGTCGCGTTAAATACATAAATACACGATTATTATCATCAGGTGATATAAAGACAATTTTTCTTTTCAATAAAAAATTAATAGAAGAATATAATATAAAAAGAGATAAATTATATAAGAGATTGAAAAATAAAATTGAAAAAAACGAAAAAGGATTTGATAATATAAAACTATTTACTGACAGATATATTGTAAATATACAAAAACTTAAAATTAGTCTTGTAAATAAATATGTTACATGTTTAATTATTGATAAACCTGAATTAAAGAATAACTTAGGTTTTTATGATTATTTTACTTCAAAAGAAACTTTACCAAGATCTGTTTCATCAAAGTCTATGTCTAAATCAATGTCGGGTGGTTCATTAAAATATAAAAATATACAAGATCCTGAAATAATAATACCTGAATTATGCAATAAAGTTAATCAAACGCCTTCAAAGAATATTTTTGATTTTATTAAAGGTAATAAAGATGAACGAATTAGAAAAGATAATGATAATAATGATTTATTTGATCTAATTGAGAATCCTAATGAAGACGTTGATATTAATGTTGAATTTGATGAGACTGTTATTAACGTTGAAGATGGTAAAGTTCTATATTCAAGTAAAAGATCAAGACAATTCTTATATAAAAAATATAATAGAGAATTATTATTCTATATTGAATCAAAAATAATAGACAATAATTTATTTATACAAGATTTTACAAATTCACATGTTGAATATTTAAAAACACTTGATATTGGCGATAGATATACAATTAATGATTATACTGAAAATTTATATCAGATTATAAATACTGATTGGAAAAATAATGAATATAAAGAGAAAATTGAAAGAATGTCAATTGAAGGTTATTTAACAAATTATTTTACTCCACAAATATTTAAATTATTAAAATATAAAGGACTTCTTGATAGAGATGATGATAATGAAGAAGAAATACTTAAATTACACGACGAATCTTTGGTAAATGCTTATTCTTCACAAATTAAATCAAATATAGAAGAACTCTTTAAATTATATGAATTAGATTTGAATAGAATTATTGCAAGTGCTCCACCAAGATTATATACATTTGAATGTTTTAGAGGTGCAAGTCGTAATTATATTCCTGAAACAAAAACAAACGACGATGATAAATTATGTGTGTCTGATAGATTTACATCATATACAATTGATATTTTTAATGAAACATTTGTTTCATTTATTAGAAGAGCTTCACCAGATAGTAGATTATATAATGTTACTATTTCGCCAACATCTAAAATGTTATTTATAGCACCTTTATCAAAAGCATATGAAGAACTTGAAATATTACAAGCAACTGATCAAAAAATAGATCCTTTATACGAAAATAAAATTTTTAATATTTTTTATTATAAAATACGAAATAACTTTTTAAATGATAATTTGATGTGTGATAATGATAATAAGAATGAAGTTTTATATAAAGTTAAGGAAATCTTTTTAATTTAAAAAATTATTCGTTTTCTTCACCTGATGATTCTTGTTGTGGTTCTTCTTCTTTTTGTTTCATTGGTTGATTATTAAATTTTCCTAATAATGTTCCATAAGCATTAATTGTTATTAAAGAAGGATCTATTGATAACATTTCAAATCTTATATTACAGACTTTTAATTCCATGTCTTTTCCTTCCTCCTTTAATTCCTTATCTTTAACATTTAATATATTAACTATGCGTGTTAGACAATTATTTCTTGCTAAATCATATAAAGTACTATCAAAACCACTTCTTCCAAAGAAATTTGCGATATTTGTCATTGTTTCTCTTAAAGCATTAATAGCAACTGAATCGCATAAATGTATTATACCATATTCAGTAAAAGTTGGGTCTGAATTTTGTTGAGTTGATACACGAGCATCTAAAAAAAGAAAATTTACTAAGTTTTCTGGTTTTAATTCAGCACTACCTCCTTTTCTTATTTTATTTAGTTGTTTAATTAATTTTGATTGTTTAGGCTGTCTTAGTGCTTTTGGTGGTAATTTGGATTTTCTTGATTGAGCAGGTAATTTAACTTGTTTTGATTGCTTTTTTAATTTTTGTGGCATTTTCTCTTTATATTTAAGAATTATTTTTTTATATAAGGATTATTATTATTAATAAGATGATATGATCATTGACGATTATTTAAATTACCTTGACGAGTATCGTAACAAATATGGAGAAAATACAATAATCATGATGCAAGTAGGTTCTTTTTTTGAGTTATATGCTATTGATATTAATTCTAAATATTTATATACAATAGCAGATATTTGTGGTATTATAGTTTCAAGAAAAAATAAAACGATTCAAGAAGTTTCGCGGAATAATCCATTGATGTGTGGATTTCCTCTTTATGTAGTTAACAAATATATTCAACTTATATTACAAAATAATTATACTATTGTTCTTATTGAACAGGTAACAGAACCACCTGAACCCAAAAGAAAAATCACTGAAATTATCAGTCCATCAACGAATATCAATGTTAATTCAAAGAAAAGTAATTACATCTTAGTTCTTTATTATGAAACAATTAATGATTTGCTTGTAGTTGGCATAAGTGGTGTTGATTTGTCTACTGGTCGCTGTTTTATTTATGAAAATGGAAGTTCTAAATCAGATCCTCAATATACATTAGACGAAACATACAGACTTATTACGACTTATAATCCAAGTGAAATTTTAATTCTTTCAAATGATGTTGATGATGATAATAAGAAGAAGATTTTGAATGTTGTAAGTTCTAATAATGTTTTAATCCATAAGAAATGGGAACAATATGAACTAAATAATGAAATGAAAAAGATTAATTATCAAAATAAGATTTTGGAAAAATCATTCGCAAATAAAACAATGCTTTCAATTATTGAATATTTGAACTTAGAGAAATATTCACTTGGGCGATTAAGTTTCTGTTGTTTATTACAATTTGCTTATGAACATAATAATGAAATCATCAAAGAACTTAAAATCCCTGAATTGATTGACAATTCTAAGAATTTGTCTATTGAATATAATAGTGCCTTACAATTAAATATCATAAGTAATAATAATAATGAAAAACCTCTATTAGATATCTTAAATCGTTGTAATACTGCTTTTGGATCTCGTATTTATAAAGAAAGACTCTTAAATCCAATTAATAATAAACTTGAACTTATTAATCGTTATAATAAAATTGAAAAATATTTAGAAAACAATTTATACAAAGATATTAATAAACACCTTTCAAATATTATTGATTTGGAAAGAATTAAAAGAAAGATTCTATTAAAGAAAATACAACCTGCTGAATGGGGTAGTTTTGCTATGTCTCTTGAAAATTCTATTGAAGTCTTTAAATTAACTGAACCGTCAATTGTTGAAGTTGTGGAGACTGTTATTAGTAATTATTCAACTATTAACTTAGATGAATGTTCTAAGTATAACATCAATGATATTAAGACAAACATCTTTAATCTTGGTGTATTTAAGGAACTTGACGAATTGAATGAAGGTTATAAAAAAGCTTATGAAAGTATTCTTGAAATTTCTAATAAGATCAGTGGTATTAATGATTCTGCTTCAAAGATTGATTATAATGAAAGTGAAGGTTATTTCATTTCAATTACTAAGAAGAGATTTGAGAATGCTTGTAAGAAAGAAAAGACATATATGGAATCATTTGAAAAGAAATTATTGAATACAACCAATTCTTATAAATTAACTTCAAGAGAAATTAATGAGGCTTCAAGAAATATCAGAAAATTTCAAAGTGATATTAATGTAATTGTTACACAAAAATATTACGAGTTTTTAGAAAATTTTATTCAGACTAATAACGATAATATTGATATTATTATTAAAAATCTTATTGATATTGATATTAATGCTTGTAATGCTAAAAATGCTTTTGAATTTTGTTATTATAAACCTAAAATTGATTTGACAACTGATAATTCTTATATAAATGCTGAGAATCTTCGTCATCCTATCATTGAACGTATTATAACCGATGTTGAATATATTGGTAATGACATTGAAATTAATCAAAATGGAATGTTATTATATGGGATTAATGCGTCTGGCAAAAGTTCATTTATGAAAGCTGTTGGACTTTCTATTATCATGGCACAAGCTGGTATGTATGTTCCGGCTGTTAATTTTAATTTTAGTCCTTACAATCATATTATGACTCGCATTTGCGGTAATGATAATATTTATAAGGGCATGAGCAGTTTCGTCGTAGAAATGACAGAACTGCGTAATATCATTCAAAGGGCTGATAAAAATAGTTTAATTATTGGTGATGAAATCTGTTCAGGAACAGAAGCAATTTCTGGTATTTGTATTGTTAGTTCTGCTATTAATGAACTTCTTAATAAGAAAACCTCATTTATTTTCACAAGTCATTTACATGAACTTCCAACAATTAATTTAATCAAAGATAGAAAAGAATTGAAGATTTATCACATGCACATTGAGATTACTGCTGATAATAAGATTATTTATGAACGAAAATTAAAAGAAGGTCAGGGGTCTAATATTTATGGTATTGAGGTTTGTAAGTCTCTTGATATGCCAATTGATTTTATGACAAACGCAGAGAAAATTAGAAAAGAGTTATTAGGAATTAATGATAAATTATTAGAAACTAAGAAATCTAATTATAATTCTTGTTTATTCATGGACGTTTGTCAGATTTGTAAGAAGAATAAAAGCGAAGACACACATCATATTAATTATCAGTCTTTTAGTAATGAAAATGGTTTTTTTGAAAACTTTCATAAAAATAATAAGCACAATCTTGTAAATATTTGTCGTGAATGTCATGATAAGGAACATTCGGGACAAATTAATATTGAAGGTTATAAACAAACTAATGAAGGAGTTATATTAGATGTTAAATATAATACAACAGAAGAAGAAAAGATTAAGCTTTATGTTAAAAGAGGTTGTAGTGGTTGGTATAGTCGCAAAGCCAAAAATCATAAATTTAAGAGTTCAAGTGAACTTGAAGTAATTGATTTAATTAATAAATATACAAAATCAAAATATAAGGAGATTCCTGATAATCTATTTGATTTATTATTTGATCCTTCTATTTAAATTATTTATTGATAAGACAGAAAAAAATGATTTTTAAATTATTATAATATTTCATAAAAATGTTTGATAACTCATTTATTGATGTTGCTATCTTGGCTGTATTAAGTATTATGTTATCAATGAAAATATTAAAAGAGAATGAAAAACAGGCAAGAATAGCAAAAGTAGTTAAACAATCAAGAAAAGAAAAATTTGACAATCTGTTGTCTTGTAAAAGAGAAAGAGATGTATATAATATAAAACTTCCTCATGAAGTAGAATCTTTTACCCTCAAAGATATCTATGAAAACTTAAAATCATCTATGATAGAAAAGAAACAAAAAGAATTTCATTTTAAACACAAAACCATTTTTAAAAATGGTTTTATTATGGCAGCATATGGACTTCCTTATCCACCAGCTAAATGCCAAGAACTTCAAAAAGAGTTTAACAATATTTTGAGTGAAGAAGATATTAAAGAACTTCAAAAAGAGTTTAAGAATATTGTGAGTGAAAAATATATTATAGTACTTGAAAATAAATATATATTAAAATGTAAAGAAAATGAAAGAAGAATTAAAGAAAATCATGATTTTCACAATAAAGAATATAACAGAATATTGGCAAAATATAACTTGATGTTTGAGGAGGACTGGAATAAAAATAAGAAAACCTATATTGAATATTATAAAGAAAGCAAGTTAAAAAATTAACAATGCCACAAAAATAATGAGAAGAACAACAGATTTAAAGAAACCTGTTAAAAATGATGGAACATTAGATAGAAGATATACAACCACGCAATTTGTAAATAAAGATGGTTCAAGAGATATGAGAACAAAATTAACAAGTGAAAGATAGATAATTAAATAGTCATATTTTTGGTTTTATTTTCAAGTGCTTCCATCTCATTCTTTTTATCAAACCATTCAGCCATAAGTCTAACCATACTTTCCTCACAATCTAAGATATCATTATGAAGTTCAATGTAATTTCTTGCTGTATGAGGATATTTATTTATATCAATAGTCATTAAAATATTTTCTAATTTTTCTCTATAATTTTTAAATCCAGTAAGTCGCATATCATATTCAGCTAATGACATTTTTAAATAACAAAAAAATATAAATATTTAAATCATTTTTTTATAATAACCAAAAAATTGGCTATTTTAATATCTTCATCAACACTCATTCGTCATTCCATTCTACGTATATGTTTCCAAGCTTCTTCTTCAACTGCGCAGCCTCATAATAAGACAACTCGGGAATTTCATCTATGAAGTTGGTAATAAAACGTCTTTTCTCGTTCTTTTTCCTCATTGGTGCATGTTGTTTTTCTAAACGTTCTATCATCTCTTTTCTACGCTTTTCTTGTGCTTCGCGTCTATTATCTGCATTTGCAAGAATGACACCGCCGACAACAACAAACGCAACAACAGTAACAATTGACATTGTATGTAATAGTCTTAGTTAAATTTAGTTTCATTTTTTAATTTTTTTCAATAAAATTAAAACAAAAATAATTTATTCATATTTCTATTCTAATTATAAATCATTTATTTTTCTTTTTTGTTTAGAATCATTTGAATATTGGCAAATTAAAATATAACAAAAAAATCCAGATGTACATAATGAATATCTAAAATATTTTTCTAATTTAATCATGATTATATAAATATTTTAATTGTTAAATAAATAATCAATAACCAAGATAATAACAATGATATCATTAAAATGTCATTTTTAGATTCTTTACATTTTATTTGTTTTGTCAATTCTGAATTTTGGAAATTGGCTTTCAACCATAAATCTGAAAAATCTTTGAGATTATCTCTATTATTTTTAATTGTTATTTCATTTTCTAATAAAAGTTGTTGAATTGCCTTAAATAATACAACATATTCAGGTATGAAACAATTTAAGGCATAGTTTCGTGACATGTACAAGTCATTTAAGACTGTTTTATTTGAATTATTGTGATGATAAACAGCTATAATACCATTTAATCCATAACTAATTGGATTAGTATTTTTCTTAATTTTATTTCTAACATTTGTTGTATTAATAACATCATAGTTATAATAATATTTTTCATAAAATTTAATGCGTTTATTAACAATTTCGGTTAATTCATTTGGGTTAGTCATATGATAATAAAATATAAATAATAAAATCATTTTTTATAATTAACAAAAAATGATTTTATTCATTAATTTATTTTAAATTACGATGACAACTGAATTAGAAAAAATCAATGTTTACTTATTTAATAAATATGATAAATTAGTTCAAGCAGATTTTACAGTATTCCCCTACTTGGTTCATGATAAAAATGACAAGTCTTTAAATATCATTAAGTTAATGTTAAAAAATAGTAATTTATCTTCAATCAATATTGTAAAAGATGATTTGTATAAGTTATATGAATTCTTTATTAAACCTTCATATATGTTTAATATTTCAAAGGAGACTTATTTTAAACAATATTTAGTTCCTTTAATATATAATGTTTATTATTCAAATGAAATATTTATTAAAGCAGTTTTAATTGATATTGATAAAGCATAAATTAGTAACTCTTTTATTTTTACAAAGTCGTTCTAAACTTAAAACTATTTGTATTAATAATTTTTTGTGTGAAAATGAATCAAGAGTTGGGCATAAAATGAAAAAATTGTTTAAATATGAATTATCATCAAGTAATTCATCATCTTCATCGTCACCAAAACGTCCCCAATTAAGAAGAACATCCGAAATATCAGCATTACCAGAAAAAATGTTGTTTAAGCGAAATCACAGTGCGCCATTAGTTAGATAAAAAATGATAATTATTTATTTTTATATTTTTTAAGATGACAAGAAAAATATACAAACGTATTCTTAAATTATCAAATGAAATGAAAAATCTTGATGATTCTCATTGTATTTTAGTTTATAAAACATCAATGATTTTGTTAGGTATAATTGATAATAAAAATGATGTTGAATTTGAAATGTTTTTTATTCAGCATATTCTTAATTTTCAATTTAAAAAAGCATACTATGATTCAATTTCTAAAAAAATGTTTTCTTCATTTCAAGATATATCAGATTTTATAAATAAAATTAAATACACAAACAGTTCTGAATTTTATTCTGAATTAATAGATCATTTAACTATTATTAAAAATTTAACAGAAAATAAAGAAGAATTAGTTATTCAAAATCAGTCTTGTTGTAATAAAACAATCATGAGACTAATCAAAAATATAACTTTATTCAAAAAGAAAAAGAAAGATGATAAGGAAGTTAATGATGAAGAGAAAAAAGAAGTTGCTAAGAAGAAAAATAAAAAGAAAAAGCAAGCTATTTCATCTACATTGAAAAGACTTGTATGGAATACACATATTGGCGAAGAGATTGGGAAATCTAAATGTTTATGTTGTAATACAACCGATATTACACAATTATCATTTCATTGTGGACATATAATTGCTGAGGCTATGGGTGGTGAAACAAATGTTTCTAATTTGCGACCAATATGTCAGAATTGCAATTCAAGTATGGGAACAAAAAATATGAATGATTTTATGAAAACACTTAAATAAATTATTATAAATAATAATAATGGATGAAGAATTTAATAGAATTAATTCTTATTTATTTCAAAAATACGATAAATTAGTATATAATCCTCGCAATCGTTCAATTTTAATTCATGATCCTAATGATACTTCAATAGATATTTTAAATTTAATTATGAAATATAGTACAAAAAATGATGATTTATATAAATTATATGAAGTATTTTCAAAACCATTTCCTTATAATCTAAATTTATCTAAGAATGAATATTTTGATAAGTATATAAAAGGCTTTATATCAAATGTTTATTATAAGAAAGTTATTAGTAAAAATGTAAGATTTATCATTGATCTATTAGATATTATTGAAGAATTAGATAATAGATAAAAATACTTTTGTATTATTTTGATAGAATTTACAAAAAAAATGAAAGTAAATTAGAAAAATGAAAGTGTGTTTAGAAGAACATGAGCCAATTGCGAAAGATCAATGATTATCTGTTCGTGAAGTATGAGGAACTTGTTAGCAACGATGATGGATATGAAGAAACGCTTGTTCATGACGAAGATTCTGATGATAGTCTGAATATCGTGAAGTTGTTGTCAACCTTGATGAAAAACATGCGAAATGGTGGAATGTTTGATGAGATGTGGAATCTCAAAAAGGGTTTCTCAACGCCATCTTCAAAGTTTGATATGATGGATGAAGATTATTACGAGGAAAGAATTAAGCCATTGGTTGTGAATATTTACAATCGCCGCTTCTTTAATCCTGTTTATTCTTCATTCTTCAAGCAAATTCAGAAGGAAATGCGAAGGCTAAGAGAAACAGAATAAATCATGATGATGTGGGGGGGGGATAAGGGGCAAAAAAGAGCAAGATAGTTACGATTATTTTGTTCTTTTCATTGAACAAAGTTCACCAGCAATTTCTTTAAGCCCTTTTTGTTCTTTGTTTACCTTATAACAAATCCTTCCAACAATAAACAATGTCACGAGTTCCAGAATCATAACTGATAAAAAATATTTTAAATAAAATAAATCATTTTTTTTATATTATTCGTTCCATTCAATATTTATTTTTTTAATTTTGTTTTTTAAATCATTTACTTCTTCATAAGTTAAGTCTGGTATTTTATCAATTAATGAATCATAAATATTATAAGTTGTTATTGTCATCATTGTCATTGGACCAATATGTATTTTTTCCTTATAAATTAGTTTGTCATTTTCTATTTTTACATCATATCTATCTTCATTTTCAAATAATAAACGATATATAGTATACAACATAATTATTTAAAATAATTATAAATATCATTTTTATTTGGATTTAGATTTTGGCGATGATGATTTAGATGACTTTGATGATTTAGATGACTTTGATGATGATCTAATTGTTGTTGCTGTTCTTTTTAATGTTTTTTTGTCATCTAATTTTAATGTTTTAATTTGATACAAACGTATGTTTGAGCCATCTTGACAATGATTTGCGCTTACGTAGTTTGCTAAACCTCTTCTTATTCCATGTTTTGTATTTTTATAAGAAGCAGTTTTTTTAATCTCTTGTGAGGTTTGATATACGAAAAAAACTTGTTGTTTTGACATAAATAAACTATAAATATAATTGTATTCAAAATAAAAGGTTCCATTTGACAATGGGACTTTGATAAATGGTTTGTATAAATATTTATTTTCCTTATATATCATAGTTTGAGGCGTATCAGTAGGGCAAATATTATGATTTTCCATTCTTTCGCAATCATAAAACCAATTATCATTAATATCAGAAATCATATTATCTAAGTCTTTTTTAGATATACAAGTAATTGTTGGTGTATTATCAGGTGATAGTACAACAATTATTATATTTTCTTTGTTTTCATTTAAATATTTAGCAATATTTACGTCTTGTTCGCAATTGATAAAATCAAAACCTGTTAATTTAGAGTTTTCTAAAAGTTTTTTAACATCTGCTTTTGTGATGAATTTAACACATCTTTTCTTTGTTTGTAATATTTTTGTAAATTCACTTGAATCTATCTTATGAATATCACTAATTCTATCTTTAAAAATAAATTGATGTTCATTTGTTAAAAGATATTTATAATCAATTATATTTGTGAATTTATAATTTTCATATTTATTTAAATGATAATCTATCATAAATTTCATTACAGTATATGCTCTTGGATTAAATTCTCTTGAACGATTTTTATTTTTAAATTGAATTGTTCTGGTATAATTAAAATCACGTTCTATTTTAATGTCATATATATTATCTAAGTACTCTTCTAATGAATATAAAGCAGTTTTATAAATATATTCAATTCTTATATTACTGAATAATTTATGAAAATTTTTTACATATTCTTCAAATGTAAATTCTTTAAATAAAGCAATGAAATAGAATTTAAATAATGTAACTTTTTCAATATAATATCTTTCATTATATTCTTCTGTATAATAAAATTCTGATAAATATTTTGATATATATTTACTATAATATTGAATATCATTTATTAGATATTTAACAATATTATTGTTTGTAAAATTTTGTAAAATTATTTTAATAGCAATATTTTCACCTGTTTGTTTATCAGATAATAATATTGGAATTCCTTTTTCTTTGCGCGACGCAACAATCTGACTTGGATGAGGGTCTTTTGCGACTTTTATTGTGAAACCTCGTCTAGTATATTTTTTGTTTCTTTGATGTAGTAAATCAATATCAGTTTTTTGCGTTTTAGCAGCCAAATAATAATCATTTAGATAAATTTTATTTAAGGAACCCTTTTTATTCTTTATATCGCTTGGATAAGAAGCATAAACATCATCTCCATCAAACCAAATTTTACAAAATGTTAAATCAAAATTGTCAATAACCTGATCAATAGTATAATTATCATCTACTATTACAATATCTACTTTAATATCATAATTAGGTGTATCATTTTCATCATATTTAAAACATAACATGCGTTGAACATATTTCTTTCCTAAACTATCATATTTTGATATAAAATCAAGTGAATGAGGTGATAGATAAGCAGGTAAATGAGAAGCAAACTTTTTCATATTTTTAGAAGTTATGTAAATATCAATATCATTTGATGTAAAATCACTGAAACAAGATAAAACAAAGCCGCCAGCAATAACCGCATTATATTTCTTTAAAGATTTGTTTATAAAATCATTATATTCATCTTCATCTATTTGAAGATATTCCATGATTTTATTTTTTACAATCTTTGGATCTCCAAATTTAGTCATTATTTATCTACTTATGATAAATATATAAACAAATATTTATAAATAAAATATAAAAATGTTTATTTATAAGATACGTATTGATTGTACTTGTCAAAAAGACTTAACAATCAATAATAAAAAAATTAATAGCAAATCTTATAATGAATCTGGATTTAGTGTAAAAGATTTTAATTATATTACTAAGATTTCTATTTTACACGAAGATAGTCTACATTCCAAAAATGATTTATGTTATATCAATAAGACGATTGAATTCTTCTGTAATAGAGAAATAACAAAAGAAGAATTTGCCGATTTTATTACACATATGAGAAACAATGGGTTTATTTCTAAACGAAAAGAGCCAAAAATTCAATTTATTGAAAATGAAGGTAAAGTAATCTACAATTATAATTATAATTTGACAATTCCGTTTCAGAAAAATTCAGTAAAGGCTGTTCACAAATATCAAAACTTATATATTAGATATGTAATTTAAATTTGTATTGTTTAATGAAAAAATTCAAAAAAAATGAATTAAAAGTAAAATAAAATAGTCATCTAACCCTGAGTTAAGATCACCGCTTTCAGTTATGGAGTTTTCGTGTGCTTATTTCCATCATAATCGCAACGTTCTTTACATCATCTTCGCAAAAAGAGATAATCTTATTTTCATCAATCTCAATGACGAAGTTCGCGTTGTAATTACGATGGATATGCTTTTCCAAGATTCTCTGTTAGCCGGCTATTATCTGCTTTCGCTATGTCTCACCAAGAATATTCACGAGCTCTCCTTCGGACAAGGAACATGGGGCACACAAGTTCTCTGCAACTGGCGTATTTCATCCAAAGTTATCTGGAAATTAAGTAGAATTACAAACTATTTTCCAAATACTGCTGGATTTTCATCAGACCCGCGAGAATGGATTTTCACCATGTCTACTGAGAAAAAGATTGAGAAGTTCTTCGTCATGTTGTATAATAACGATTACTACCCACATTGTCCCTATCAAATCATGGAACACTATATTTCTTGGGAGATTGAGGCGATTGGTGATGAATTGACGTCAATTGAGGAAAATATACAACAGACCGATTTCACAATCAATGCTGTCGCACTTCTCACAAGCAAATCATTCGCATATGCTCTCCCCTCTGATATCATGCGTCTCTGCTTCTAAAAGACAGCCTCTCGTTTCATATATAAAGTGCAAAGATAGAAATAATTGTTTTTGTACTTAACATATGTTATATGAATTAAACAAGATGTATATCAATATACTAATAAATATTACATTCTGAAATAAAATAATAATTTTATTATCGTTGCTTTTTATTTGATGTAAAGCATATTCTAATAGTTTAATTCGGTTTGGATATTTCTTATAAACTTCTGTGCCAATATGTTTCAAATATTTTTGATTAAAACAGTCGCTAACTTGTTTTCTATAATTTTTATTTAGGCTCAAATGATCAATCATAAAATCTAATTGATCTTTTTGATTCTCAATTTCTTGTTGTAAATCTTCGATAACAATATTAATGTTATGTTTATATTTATAATCGTATTTATCATAAAATATGTTAACTAATGAATAAATGTGATATTTATCTATTTCATTTGACATTTTTAAATTTATTTACATCTTAAAATAATCATTTTTTATATATCTTCAAAATCTCCATAATCATTACGATCATCATTATCATCATGATTATCATTATTATCAATGGTTGATGCATTTGAATAAGTATCATTGTTAAGTTCCTTATCAACCTCGTCGCATAATAATTCATATACTGAACAAAAAGCAAGTTTTATATAAAAATCATTAATATCATTGAAATTGAAAATTCCAAAAATATTTATATGTTTATTTATGGCGTTTATTACACTGCCCGAATAATAATTAATAATTGATATATTTTCTTCTTTTGTATTTGCTACAATTAAATTATATAAATGTTCACTAATTAATTCATAAGTATTCATATCATTATGATCATTGTTTATTTTATTTTTAATATAATTTATAAATTGATTAATATTTGTCTGATATTGTTCTATCATTATTATTTATTGATATATAAATAAATACTTATAATATTTAATAAAAAAAATGGAAAGGTTAAGTACTGAACATGATAAATATCATCTACATAAAATCTTAGGATTTGGATGTTTATTTCATTACAATTTGAGAATTTATTATAAATTTATGTATGGTACTATGTTTTTTACACCAAATTCTTTAATTACAAATATAACACCATTTGTTCATCTAGGATTATCATTAACTTCGTTTATCTTTCATGTTCCAAAATATAGATATGATAGTAAAATCATAATATGGAAAGAATTACAGCTACATAATATCATATTTGTTTCAAGATCGGCTTCAATGATGTTATTCTCTTTATTTGTTACTGATACGAACAAAATAAATTACATTTATAAATTGTTAATTATCATGGGACATCATTTATTAGCTGATTATGTTTCAGTTAAGTTTATTAATAATAATAAAACAACAACCAGAGACATAACAGATTATGAAAATAAATATTATAATTATATTATTAAGAAATTTTATGCCATTAGTCAAACATTTGCTTTAAGTGCTTTATTATTAAATGATAATAACATAACAGATAATACAGGTTTATATGAAAATTCATTTCTTATTATGTATCCCATACAATTATCAACGTTTCTTATGACTCTTGTAAGAAAACAAATAATTTCAAATAATACTTGGCATTTGCTTTATAGTATTTCATTATTATATCCGTATATTTTCAATTTTATGAATCCTATTATAAATGATAAATATCTTCTAAAAATTAGTTTAGGATTACTTTACAGTTATTCTAGAATATGTTTGAGATTGAATAAATTTTTTTGTATGACAGCTATTACATTTATGAATATTAAATAACTTAAATAGATTTTGTATATTTATTATAATATGACTAACTGTTTTATAATATACCCAACACAACTATTTAAAAATAATAGTCATCTTGATAAAATGGATGCTATTTATTTGGTAGAAGAACCTTTCTATTTTACTTCAAAGAAGTTTCATAAACAGAAATTAATATTTCACAGAGCTTCTATGAAATGTTATTTTGATAAATTAAAATCAAAATATAAGAATGTTCATTATCTTGAATTTAATCAGATTAATTATAAAGAAATTTTCAAAAGTAATGTTCATATCTTTGACCCTATTGACAAACCTATTATAAATTCCCTTATATCACATAAGCCTTCTAATAAAGATTTATTTGTGTATGATAGTCCAGCTTTTATTGAAACAGTTGATGAATTAACTGAATATAGAAATAAATTTACAAATAAGAAGAATTATTATCATGATAAGAGTTTTTATAGATGGCAAAGAAAGAAGCTTAATCTTCTTATTAATGCTGATAAACCTGATGGAGGTGAATGGAGTTATGATAAGGCAAACAGAAATTCATATGATAGTAAATATAAAGAACCGGAAATAAAAACATATGATAATAAATATATTAAAGAAGCCGAAGCATATATTAATAAACACTTTAAAGATAATTTTGGATTAGTTGGCGACTTTTATTATCCTATTAGTCATGAAGAAACATTGGAACATTTAAAGAGGTTTATTGATGAAAGATTGGAAACATTTGGAAAGTATGAAGACGGGATTTCTAAAAAAGTCGTTTTTGGGTCTCATTCAATCTTATCGCCAATGCTTAATATTGGTTTAATAACACCTGAAATTATTATTGATTATATTATGAAATATTATAAATCAAATTTATCAAAAGAAACTTTAATAAATGTTGAGGCTTTTATAAGACAATTAATAGGCTGGCGCAGTTACATGCGATTTATTTATCATTTTCATGGCGATTCTATGATATCTGATAATCTCTTTAATTCAAATAAAAAGAAGTTACCGTCTTCTTGGTATTCTCAAACAACCAATATAGGTATTATTGATGATATGATTTATAAAGTGAAAAAGTATGCTTATTTACATCACATTGAAAGACTTATGGTGATGGGTAATTTTGCCTTTATTTGTCAAATAAAACCAAGTGATATTTATGACTGGTTCATGATTTGTTTCATTGACGCTTATGAATGGGTTATGATTCCTAATGTTTATGGAATGTCTCAGTATGCTTTAACGTCTATTAGTATGATGACAAAACCTTATTTGTCTTCATCTAATTACATCAAAAAGATGAGCGATTATAAAAAGGAAGGTTGGTTTCCTATTTGGGATGCTTTGTATTGGAACTTTATTTATACTAATAAAGATACTTTAAAGAAGATTTATGGGACTGCTTTTCAAGTTAAATTAATTGAAAAGATGGATAAAAAGAAATTAGAAGATTATCAAAAACTTGCAAAAGAATATCTAAATTAAAAAATGATTTAATTAAATAATTATAAATTTTATTTAATGTCCAAATTATATTACAGGTTGAATAATTTATGTATGTTTCTTAAACAAGAAAATATAATAGAAAGTTTTAATATTTTAGATTTAAAGTCTTCTAATGATGATGATAAAATATTTGAAGAATACAAAGAATACTACAAAAAACTTTTACAAAAATCATTTAATGGTCAATTAAATGTCGTATTTATTCATAAATACAAGTCATTTATTGATGAATATGAAGATAATTTAAAGAAACTCAAAGATAGATAATTAGATTTTAGTAGAACGTATGATTTCTTTTATTTCATCTTTAATGTTTTTATATAATTTTTTATCTATACATAAATCTAAATAATTAAATCTTTTGTTTATAAATTCCATTAATTCAATATTTTTAATTTTCTCTTCAATTTTATTTTTCTGTTCTAAATAGTAATTATTTATTTCACTTGAATTTTTATCAATAAGTTTAGTTGACAAATTATTAATATTTGTTATTTTCCATTCTCCATCTTTTTTAATTAGACAATCATTATTCTTTTCGTATTTTATATTATTATTTTCTGGAAAATCTTTATTAAAATGTTTAAATTCTATATAACGAGGTATAATACTATCTCCACTTAATCTAAGAATCTTTATCATATCATCAAAAGTAATGTAATCAGTTCTTTCATTGCCAAAATTATTAATATAATTGTTAGTAATATTATTAATGGTATTCATATTAGCTGTATTATGATTACCTTCAATATTGATTGTTTTTGATTCAGGATTTATAGCATGAATAATACTTCTTGCTTTACAATTGTTCTTTCTGATATGTTTATTTTTATTACAAGTATTACTAAAAGTTTTCATACATTTAGGACAAGTTAAAATACTTAACCCATTACATTTTTTTTCATGCTTAATTAAACTTTTTTTTGTTTTATATTTTTTGGCACATTTATAACAGCATCCAATGGTATCTTTTTTATCTAAATTTTCTTTACTATTTTCTTGAAACTGTTTTTCGTCACTCGGTAACTGTTTTATGACATTTTGGAACTGTTTTGTTTCGGTTTCACCTTCTTTTATTACAGTATTAATTTCTGAGTCATTTTTGGAATGTACAGCATTTTGGTGTCGTAATAAGTTGTATTTACGCTTAGAAGTGTATTTACAATACTCACATCTAAAAATCAAATTTTCCATATATATAAATGGTTTATATTTTTATTCTTAAATATTTATTTTTAAGCACAAAAGTACTCAAATACTCATTTTAGCCGACCTCTTCAATCAAAATATAAATTTCTTTTAATTTTTACATGTACTTTTTTTCAATTGAATTATAAGTTTATAAGAATTGTATTATAAATAATTTTAATCATTTCGTAATGATTGCCTTGAAAATTATTCATTACCATATTCTTTCATTGGAATAAATAATTTGCTAAATATATTTAATAATATCTTTTCAACTTTATCACAGTCAATACAAGCCATATGAAACATTAAATGACTTCCTTTGGGATAAGCACTAAGTCTTTTATTAGACTCTTGTTTAGTTTTACCAAGTTTGAAAATATTTCTATTTAATTCTATAAATTCTCTTTCAATCATTAAATAAATATAATTAAACTTTACAACAACTGTATTACAATAAGTATGAATTAAAAGTTCTTTTTGTTTACAATTATTATTTCTAATATGTCTATTTTTATTACAATTAGAACTAAAAGTTTTTAAACATTTAGGACAAGTTAATATACTTAAACCATTGCATTTTTCTTGATGTCTTATAAAACTTTTTTTAGTTTTATATTGTTTATCACATTTTATACATTGATAAATAGGAGAAGGTTCTTCTTTTTTAATAAGATGTAATTTATTTTTATTATCATTCACTTCTTCCATTTTAATCAAATAGAAATAAATAAAAATCATTTTTTTATAATTAAAATGATTTAAGAAAATGATTATCAACATTTATTTCTTATAAGGAGGGAAAGGACATTGACTATCAAAATGTTTTGAATAAGTACAGTTATTTATTAATGGATAAATCATAAGTTTATTGAAGTCATCCTCTGTATAATTTGATAAAATTTCTAAATTATGTTTATTTGGCACAAGACCTTTATAAAATAATGGAATTGTTGAAGTACCATCAGCCAATTTATGTTGAAAATAAACCAATTCCTTATCTTCGAAATAACGACGCGCACTATCATATTCCATCAATTTGACACGTGGATAATAATTATTCATTAATTCAATTTCATCTTTTGTAAGAACTTTTGTTGTTGATTTTAATTTACAAGCATATTTACTGAAAAATAATTTATATTTTTTTTCTTCATTATTATTCTTAAAAACCATTTTAATAAATTTTCTACCTTCCATAGATATATAAGGAACCAATACAAAAATATTTAATTTATGTTTAATTTGTTCTTTAATATCAAAAATAAAACCTGCTATTGTTCCACCCAATTGATGACCAGTATAAATACAATCATCAATAAATACAACATAATCATCTTTTTTTAAAGTTTTAATTTCATCACTATATGAATTAATTGGTACTATTTTTGATTTAAGGATCTTCTTTAAATATGAATAAAGCCAATAATTTGATGTTTTAGTATTATCATTAAAATAAACATAAATAACTTTATGATATTTAGTTTTTTTCAATAAATCTTTGATATTTATATTTAATTTATGAAAGAATTCCTTATTTGACACATATTTAGTATTTCTTATTAATTTTTTAACAATATTTTTAGTTTCAATATCAGAGTTATTAATAAATTCCTTAATATTTGCCTTATTTAATTTATGATTCCTCATTCTATTTATAATAAAATATTAAATTTATTTAAGAAGTTTGTTAAATATCCTTTATATTCGCATCAAAATGTCAGCAGAGATATCAAGTTGTGTTTATCTTTATTTAAGAACTGGTTTGAATCTCATTGTATTTACAAAATTTGATAATTATTTTATTGTTAATCATGACAGAAGAAATACAATAACTATTACACCTGAAACACTTGTATCAATACCTAATTTATTTAAGATATATATATTGTCTTTATTGGTAACAGAAAATACAATAAATGTAGTTAAAATGCAAACAAAATATTTTAATAATATTAGATGTACATTATTAATTAAATATCAAAATGAACCAATGATCTTTAATGATACTTATAAACCTATCTATATTGGCAAAAGAAATCCTTTAAATAAACTTGAACCAAAACGAGAAACCTCTTTAAAGAAAATTAATAAGTTTATTAAAAAATTTAATACTACTTTTGAATTTGATTCACCTGAAACCCTTATTAAAAAGTTTATTGAAAGTGAAATAAATATTGAACAAAATGAAATTAATAAAATTTTATTGAAACATCATAATGATAATATAATAAGTTTATTAACAGGAATCAAAAAGAAATTTGGAAGAGATATTTATGATAAAATAAAAGGATATTTAAGTAATTAAGTGAAATAATAACAATATAAGAAGAACTTTATAATTTAAAATAAAATGACAAAAACTATCTTTTGTGATATAGATGGAACAATTTTTAAACATCATGGTGATATTCATAAAAATATATTAGAACCTTCAATAATTTTAAATGGAGTTATTGATAAATTTAAAGAATGGGATAAAAATAATTATAAGATCATATTAACAACTGGAAGAAAAGAAGGAAGTCGTGAACAAACAAAAGAACAATTAAAAATATTTGGACTTAATTACGATGAATTAATAATGGGTCTTCCAAATGGCGATCGTATTCTTATTAATGACAAAAAAGAAAAAGGAATTGATTATACAGCTTATGCTTATAATGTTGTTCGCAATGAAGGATTGTCTAATATAGATTTTAATCTTAAAAATTATGAAAAAAGAATTGAAAAACCTTGGGGTTATGAAGAATTAGTCGAATATAATAAAAATTATGTTGTAAAAAAATTATTTATGAAAGAAAATCATTCATGTAGTACACAATATCACGAATTAAAAACAGAAACAATTGTAGTATTAAATGGAATACTTCGAATTTTTATTGGTTCTGATATAAATTCACTTGAATTTAAAGATTATAATCAAGGTGACAATATAACAATTAAACCATATACAATTCATAAAATGATGGGTGTAACAGATTGTTTATATTTAGAAACTTCAACTAATGAATTGTGGGATGTTGTAAGACTTCAAGATAATTATGGAAGAACAATTATTAATACATAAAAACTAATTGAATATATGATATATTTCTATTTTTTTATTATTTAAATCTAATTCATTTAAATAATTACCAGCACCACCTATAAAAATACAAACTTTTTCATCATCGCTATTAATCATTTTATCAAAAGAATAACATGGTAAATTATAACAATTTAAATATTTTCCTATTTTATTTGGAGAATTATCTAATATACCTGATAATTTTGTATAATCTAATCCATATTGAAATAATGTTATACTATGTGTTGAACAAGGCCATATATAATATTTCTTATCTTGTATCATATATTCATTTATTTCTTTTATTTTCTTTTGTGCTACATTTATAAATGTTTTAACATTATTTAATGTATTTATATTAAATAATATATTATTATAAATATTTGTTCTTTTGAATTCTAAAAATAATGAATGATTATTATAATTTTGTAGATTATTTAATTGAAATCCATAATTTTCAAATAAAGAAAATAAATATTGATGTTCTATTAAAAACGTGTGTTCTGTATTTAAAAATAATAAAATATTGTTTTTAATCATATAATCAAAATGAGGATGATTCATATAAATATATTCAATTTCACTATCCTGAATTTTTTTTAGTATTTCAACTGGATTATAAAAATGTTCATAAACATCAGACATTATTAAAGTATTAGCATTAATATTTGATAAATCAACATTTTCAAAATAATCTTTAATATGTATAATATTATCATTTTCATTTATTAATGAAGGTTCTATAATAGTATATTTAGTATCTTGTAAATGATTTAAAATATTATTTGCGAGCCCACAATGACACGCACCTACTTCAATAATATTTTTAATTTTATTTGAATTATCCAGAATAAATTTTGTAAATAAATTAAATTTTTCATTTTTAACTATTCCATAATTATCAACATGATTTAAACCATAAACAATATTTAGATCTCCTATATATTTTATTTGACAACAATTACATTTTCTACAATTTTGAATATTGAATGGCATAAAAGAAATATTATTTTTATTTTGAGATAATGAATATGATAATGGCGCTTTTAAATCATCTTTTAATAATTGTTCTAAATCATCAGATTCACAAAATATACATTCAGTTCTCTTATTATACAAATCCATATTATCTATAACTTTTTATATAAATAAAGACTTAAATATATTGAATTTACTAAAATAAAATAAGAACTTTGAAATATGATATTCATGTAATGGCGACATATTTAACCAAATAAGTGAGGTCAATAATTTTATTTTTTTTAAATTTAGATTTTTCTCTAAAATAAATTTATCAAAATCTTCTAATTGTCTCATAAGAATGTAATTACATTTTAAATCAATATTTATTTCTTCGTCATTAATAACATCAATTTCATACAAACCTTTATTGATATTATCATGATTGAAAATTATATTATGTCTTAATTTTGCCAAATCATAATACATATCACCATGTGTAATTTTACCACCAAAATCTTGACGCCAATCAATTAATTTATAAGGATGATTATCACTACTATTATTAACATCACAATAAATAATATTATCAAGTATAAAATCGCCATGAAATTGATAAAATTCATTTGTATTTAAGGAACTCCAATCAATTTTTGATAAAAGGTCATCAATAGTACCAATATTTATACCATTAATTATTTTATAATCATAAAAGTTATTTTTCTTTAAATCATTTAATCTTTCAAATGTTTTTATTTTATAAAATTGATTACATGTTTCAATAAAATTTAAACTGATTTGTTTATTTATCCATAAATTTTCATAAGCCCAATTAAGAAGTTTATAAATTTCACCATATTTTTTTATTTTAGATAAAACAGTTCCTTCAACCAATTCCATTGAAAAGAAATAATCTCCTTTATTTATAATCTTTGGAACAATTGGATATAAATATGAACCTCTTACAATTTTATTTAAATTATATTCTTTATTATTAATAAATTTAATTACTTTTTTACCTACAAAACAAATAGCTTCATTATCTTTATGAAGAACATCATAATCGCATTTAAAATAATTAATAGCTTTATTTAGAGAATTAATATTGCCAATATCAAACCAACAATCTTTTTCAAGAATCTTATAATAAAATTTATGATTCTTATTGATTAAATAAGAGATTACATCTACGTCACTTAAATTTTTATTTAATTTATTTTCATTATATAAATCAGTCATATAATTCCAATAATCTTCATAATCATAAATATAAGAAACACCTGTATAAACATAATCAAAGTTCATCTCACCCTTTGGATTCATTGTTTTTATTTCATCTCCAAAAATATTTACAGATGAATATAATGACCCTTCATTTGATTTAGCAATAAACAATTGATTTTCATTATCTTTAAAATCAATATCATCTATTATAATACTATCACAACAAAAGAATAAAAATGGTGATTTTAAATGATTTTTAGCTTGTAATAAAGAATATACAAGACTAGAACCTTCGCCATCAAAATTATTAACATTAACAAATGTAAAATTATGATTTTCATAAGCCATTTCTAGAAACTCTTTTACAAGATGTCCTTGAAACCCAAGAGTTATAATAAAATCAGTAGTTTTATAATCAAATTTATCAATGATATGACAAATAGCAAATTTATTACCAACGCGAATAAGAGATTTATTAAGATATTTTGTAAGATTTCCTAAACGACTCCCAATACCACTTGTTGTTATTAAAACCTTCTTTTTAAATATTCCATATAAATCATTTAACTTAGACATAATAGCAGAAGAAACTAAATCATCAATAGGAACTTTTAATTGTGCTTTTAATTCAAGAAATGATGGATATGAAAATGTATAATGACCGCATATTAAAATTAATTTTTCTTTGTTTTCATCTGGAATAAAAAAAGGAGATACCCATTTTTTCCATTTATTAGATTCTAAACAAATTTTATAAAAATCATCAAATAATCCATATTCTTTAAAATATTTAAGATAAACTGACGTTTCAATCTCACCAAATTCAGGAGCAATATTAATACATTCAAGTCCACATTTTGATTTTTTCAGAATTGTTTCATTATCAACCCAATCACCATTATGTTCTTTTGATATTAGATTGAATTTTTTAGCAACTTGAATCATACTTTTTAATTTTTCTTCATCAAATACACCAATATTTGATTTTTCGTTTAAAGCAGTTCCAGCTTGAACTACAAGATATTTAATTTGTCCAAATGCTTCTGGTGACAATTTATTTTTAAGTTCTTGAACAAACGTTTCTAATTCGTCTATTTCAATTTTTTTGATTGCCTCTTCTGTCGCAATTTCAAATTCAATATTTTTATTAAGATTGTAACAAAAATTAATCATATTAATAGTTTCTTGAAGTGCTTCATTTAAATCTTGAAATTTCTTAAATGGATCTATGTGAATGATATCCATATATTTACAATCAGTTTCTAATGAAGCATAACCATCGTCTTCATAAGTCCCCTGAGAATTACCAGAATGGTCTCTTTCTATTTTAATATTTGTATTTTTATTTTTAACATATGAAACAAATTCAGCAGTAGTCCAATTATTCACATAACCACCATCATAATCTACTTGTCGTCTTGATGGTATAAATGTAATATCTACATTTTTTTGAATAGCAAATTTTATTACATTATCAACTACATTTTTACTCATAACACCTATAAAAAATTTCATTATGATTAATAGAAATAATTGAAAAAATCTTTAAATATAAATTATTGTTGATTTAAAAAATTCTTTTGAAAAGAGCTTTCATTAATTACATTAACTTTATTTAATATTCTAAATAAAAAAGTTCCAATAATTCTTTCATATGCTTGTGAAATATTTTTTGAATTTGAAATAAAATCAAACATTCCACTGTTAATTATTTTTTCCATCATTAGATTATTACAATAAAAGCTATTCCATATTGATAATGGTTCATTATTCCATTCGCTCATATTTAAATAATTTAAATACTTATTAATAAGATTACGCCCATTATCATCCCAACTTAAATGATTTGTAGTACTAAAAACATAAGCATCTGGTATATTCATATCTAATTCTTCATTTAATCTAGAATTAAATTGTATACTATGTTGAACACATATATATTTATCAGCTCTAAAATATTTTAGAGCTAAATTATAGGCACCTACTTCAAATCTATATAAATCACTTGTATTTTTAATAATATACATATTTAATTCATTTGCTAAGTCAATCCATTCTTGATTATAAGAATTGTTATCAACTATTACAATTATTTCATTACAATAATATTTTCTTAAATTTTTTAAACAATTCAAAGAAATATCAATTTTACTTTTTTCAATATCACCTATATATAAAGAAACTATGATTAATGTTCCTTTTACATAAGTTCTTTTAGGAAAATTTAAAAAACTTATATAATCTGTATAATTATTCCATAAAAATCCTTTCATATTAATTTTTAAAAATAAATCTTCATCATAATGATTATTAATAAACATATCTTCTAATTCTTTCTTAAATATCCAAATGCCACTAATATCATTCCAGCATAATATAGCATTTTCAGAATTATTTTCTAACTTATTAATGATATCTATATCAATATAATCAATTATATTATTAGCATTAATAACAATACATTTGTCATAATGATAATCTTTAATTTTATTTTTTTCATTTATAATAGTTACATTGCCAATTAAATTATAAATAATCTTCTCATATTCTTCACTTACTATTACAATTATATTAGAACAAAAACCGTTTAATAATTCATACCAATATGATAATAAACTATTATTTTTAAAAGATAATAAAAAATTATTATTATTACAGCAATTAATTATTCCTAACATATTATATTAACTATTATATAAAAAAATGATTTAAAAACATCTAAAAAGTCTTTATATGTTTTGCCTAAGGTGGAGTAATAAAAAAGATTTATTTGCCGTTTTCGCAAATATTCAAATAAAGCATGAATATAAAAAAATAAAAAAGAATATGTCTCTTATTGGTAATCATAAGCCTCGTAGTGTCTATTATGGATATTCAAATGACATAGATGAAAAAGATGTCATTAAAGGACTCAATTCCCTTTGTAAAACTGAAATTCATGTAGCAATCTCCTTAAATCCAACGAGACTAATTTTAAGTTATGTGAATATAAATAAAGATGGTAAAATAATCAAAGGAGATACATTTCACATCTTTAATATTACTTATAAGCAAATCAAAGAAATTTCTGAAATTACACAATACGATATTTATAATGCCATTCAAGACTATATTTATATTTATAAAATTGAGCCTTCAAACGATAATATAATTATTTCAACATGAACTAATAATTACGTGATTTCTTGGTAATTTATCAGATGTTAAAAAAATTTCTTTATCAACTAATTCTTGAAACAATTCATTGTCATCCATAATAGATTTAACTTCTTCATCTAATAATCCATAAGAAATAGCATTTAAATTTAATGTATTAAAATCAATTAAAGTTTTTTGTCGTTTTTGTTTATTTTTTGATATTTTAGAAGTTTTTCCATAATCTCCTAAGACTATAAAAAAACCTACATTTTTAATATAATAATTATTGCCATCTATATTATAATGAAAATATTCATTATCATTATTAATAATTCTTTTGTAAAAGAAATTTCCTAAATGCATATCATTATGATAATAACCTATTTTATGTAATAAAAATACACAAATATACATTTGTGTCATTATTTCTTTAATGTTAGATTGTTCTATAATTCTTTTATATTGGGTTAAATAATTTTTTTTACTTGGATCAAGACTATTGATTTGTCTATTAATTGATTTGAAAAAAGGTTCAAAATCACCATCAAATTGTTCAATTATTAACAATTCATATTTATTATTTTTTTCTGCTAACATATTTATGTAAGGTTCGTATAATTTAAATTCAGGAGGCTTATAAATTACTGAAAATTGTTCATTTAATACTAAATTAATTTTATTACAATCATAAGAACTATATAATTTTACAAAATGAGGAATATGATTAACAAATTCTGAAATTTTTTTCATAATAGACACTTCCCGCTTATTTGATTTCATAAATTTCAATATACATCTATTTCCATTTTCATCAATTCCAAGAAAGACGATTCCATTTGCACCATTTCCTAAAAATTTATAAACATTTATTCTTGTATTATTTATATAAACTTCATTATTTTCATGCGAATATATAACACAATCTTTTGTTACATTAGCACTAAACGTTTTATTACGATTTCTTAAAAAATCTTGTAATGTACTTAAAGAATTTTGAGGAATTTCTTTAATATTATATAAATTTCTTTTTTGTTCTGTATTAGCTCTAATATGATCATTTATGTCAAATTCAGATGATGATCCAGATCTTGAACTTGATGTTGAACTTGATAATGATTTTGATGAAGATAATCTTCTTTTAACAACCATCTAATTTATTAAATATATATTTATATTAAGATTATGGTAATAGCAACTAATATTTAAAATAATCTATTATTGTAATATGCAATTATATCACTTGCAACAACTATTTTATTATGAAAAAATATTTCAGCAATTTTTCCAGTTACACCTCTATTAAAAGTACTTGTAGCAGACGTTAAACCATCAGTTCCAATTTTACTAAATAATGCTACTGGACTATAAACTGGCGGTGTTTGATATGATAATGATAAACACATCCATTGATTTAATGTAATAGCAACAGCCGAAGCCCCATTTACATATGATAATTTTGTTCCAGTACAACTATAATACCAATCATCAGGATTTACGCTATTTCCATTTATATTTACTGCTCCTGGAATACCAAACCGTTGTCCTGAACTATATTGATGACCAACGATAGATCCATAATTACCATTGATATTACACCAATTACAAAAAATTGTATTTGTTTGAAAACCAGTTGATTGTAAAATATTACAATTTATACTTGTATAATATGGTAAATATTTACCGTTTTCAATTGCTATATATGGTCTTGTAGCATTTGTATAATTATTTGAAGCATTAAAATTATTACCACTTTGGTCATACCAAACAGTAACATAAGCAGTATTAGCACCTATCCAAGTTGCATAAGTAGTACCTGTATTATTAGCACCTGTTGTTAAGTAAGATTGTTTATTATCAGTATAAAAATCTTGTAAAGCATTATCACTACTTCTTAATAATCTTAAAACAGGACCTGTATAATTAGGATTAACTATACGAACAGAATAACATGCTTTTAAAGCAGATGCAGGAGCATTAATAGTAGGAAAGGGATATTGATTAGAAACATTACTTATTTTTATAATACCTGATTGAGGCGTTTTTAAATTAAAGTATCTCATATTTGATAAACCAAATTTAGTAAATGTTCCAGGCATTAAAGTCTTAACATCTGAAAATTTAATTTTTCCGTTAGGAGTAGCCATATAATTTATAATTATATTACAAAAAAATAAACTACAATTATAGATTATTTTAAATAATCTATAATTGTAGTATTGAACCATATCATTTGCTGTAACAGTTTTATTAATATAAATAATTTCTGTCATATATCCATTTATACCTTTTGTATTATCAAAACTATCTTTGCCTATCATTTGAAAATTGGTTGAAGGTTTTGATAAAGTAGTTCCTGTTAAACTTAATAAATTCCAACCTCCAACTAAAACAGATGTTGATTCTGAACCATTATTATAAGCAATTTTTGTTCCTGTCATAGAATAATACCAATCATTAGCAACACTATCACCATTAATTGATTTTGCTCCTGCTGTACTTCCAAAACGAACTTGAAAATCTTCACTTGTAGCTCCTGTTATTGTACCATGATTTGTATTAGTATTATAAAAATGAGAAAAAATTGTATAAGGAATAATACCAGTAGTCATGGTCAAATTAGTTAAATTAGCTTTTTGGTGTTCTATTACATACTTACCATATTGATAATTTATATTAGGTTGTGTAGTATTATTAGTAGCATTAGAAGCATTTCTAGCATTAGTAGATTGGTCATACCAAACAGTAACATAAGCTGTATTGCCTGTTCCAATCCAAGATGAATAAGAAGTACCACTATTATTAATAGCAGTTGATAAATATGATTGAATTGAATTTGTATAAAAAGATGCTATGACATTATCACTACTTCTTCTAAGTTGAAAAACAGGTCCTGTATATGTTGAAACAACTAAACGAACTGAATAACATCCCATAAATGTTGTTGATGGAACATTAGTTGTTGGAAATACAGAATTAAATATACTATTATTATTATATAAATTAATATCATTTACAATAATTGATTTATTATGACACATAAATTCAGCCATGTATCCATTCATAGAACGTGTACTTGAATAATTATCAGCTCCTAATAAATTCCAACTTCCATTATTTGCGGGTGTTCCAACAGACAATGTTAATATATTCCAGCCATTTAATAAAATTGTTGTTGTTGAAGCATTATTATTATATGATAATTTAGTTCCACTTGAAGAAAAATACCAATCATCGGCATTACTGTATCCATTTACATTAGTAGATCCTGATCCAAATCTTTGAGATAACCAATAACTATTTGTTGAAAAAATAGTTCCATAATTACCATTTGTATTATAAAATACTGCAAAAATCGTATATAATGTTGTTGTAGCAATAGGTGTTGTTATATATAAAACAGTACTATTAGCATTTTGAAATTGTAGAATATATTTACCATTCTGAAAACTTATATTTGGCTGTGTTGCATTATTATTAGTATTAGTAGCATGATTAGCATTTGGTGATTGATCATAAAAAGTATATACATAAGCAGTATTAGTACCAATCCATGATAAATATGAAAACCCAGTATTATTTATACCAGATGATAAATATGATTGTATTGAATCTGTATAAAAATCTTGTAAATTATTATCACTACTTCTTCTTAATTTAAAAACTGGTCCTTTATATGTAAGAACAACTAAACGACACGAATAACAACATAATAATGTAGATGTTGGCGTATTTTGTGTAGGATATGTATAATTTATTAAACAATTTTTATAATAAGCTACCATATCACTTGCTAAAACTGCTTTATTATGAAGAATCATCTCTGTCATATAACCATTAATTGCTCTTGAATTAGTATAACCATCCATGCCAATTCTATTAAATGGTGTTCCTGATGCTGTACCTATTGATAGACATAAACAATTCCAAGCATTAAGTAAAATAGTTGTTGAAGCAACCCCGTTATTATAAGCAACTTTTGTTCCAGTTCCTGAATAATACCAATCACCTCCATTACTATCTCCATTTATAGTAATCGCATTTGTACTTCCAAATCTTTGTCCAAAATCACCAGCAGTTGTAATAATTGTTCCATAACTAGCATTTGTATTATAAAAATTTGAAAAAATAGTATATGACGAATATGATGTTGCTATATTTAGAACAGTTGAATTTGCACTTTGAAATTGAATCACATATTTACCATTTTGAAGACTTATATTGGGTTGTGTAGTTCCATTAACAGCATTAGAAGCATTATTAGCATTAGTAGATTGATCATACCAAACAGTAACATAAGCTGTATTAGAAGTAATCCAATTTGCAAAACTTGTTCCTGTATTATTAGAAGTTGTATTTAAATAAGATTGTGTATCATCGCTATAAAAACTCTGTATAACATTATCACTACTTCTTCTAACTTGAAAAACAGGACCTGTGTATGTTGAAACAACTAAACGAACAGAGTAACATCTACCAAAAGAAGAAGAAGGCGCGTTAATAGTAGGAAAAGCAAAAGAATTTGTTATTTTACTTAAATATAATAAACCATTTTGAGGCATATTAAGATTATAATTTCTTAAATTACTACTCATATAAACTTTTGTAATTGTTCCTGGCATCAACGCTTTTATATCAGAAAATTTAATAATTGTTTTAGGAGCAGACATAATTAATTATTAATTATAAATTAATAATAAAAATAATTATACAATTATATTATTCTTAAAATAATCTATAATTGTAGTATTGAACCATATCATTTGCTGTAACAGTTTTATTAATATAAATAATTTCTGTTATATATCCTGTTATTCCTTTGCCTCCATCAAAAGAATCTTTTCCTATCATTTGAAAATTGGTTGTTGGATTTGATAAGGTAGTTCCTGTTAAGCTTAAAACATTCCAACCACCTAATAATACTACGGTTGCTTCTGAACCATTATTATAAGCTATTTTTGTTCCACTCATTGAATAATACCAATCGCCATAATTACTACCACCATTAATTAATGTTCCACCGGATTGGTAAAAACGAAGTTGAAAGTCTTGACTAGTAGCTCCTGTAATTGTACCCATGAATGTATTAGTATTATAAAAATGTGTAAAAATTGTATAGGGAATAATACCAGTTGTCATTGTCAAATTTGTAAAATTTCCTGTTATATGTTGTGTAACATATTTACCATTTTGAAGACTTATGTTAGGTTGTGTAGTATTATTAGTAGTATTAGACGCATTTCTAGCATTAGTAGATTGATCATACCAAATAGAAATATAAGCAGTATTACCAGTACCTATCCAATTAGCAAAGGTAGTTCCAGTATTATTGGCACCGGTTGTTAAATATGATTGAATTGAATCTGTATAAAAAGTTTGTAAAACATTATCACTACTTCTTCTTAATTGTAAAATAGGACCTGTATATGTAGGAACAATTAAACGCATTGAATAACATCCCATAAATGAAGATGATGAAGCATTAGTTGTTGGAAATACAGCATTAAATATACTATTGTTATTATATAAATTAATATCATTAAGAACAATAGATTTATTATGACAAATAAATTCAGCTATATATCCATTCATAGAACGCGTACTTGAATAATTATCAGCTCCTAAATAATTCCAACTAGCATTATTTGCTGGTGTTCCAACAGACAATGTTAATATATTCCAACCATTTAATAAAATTGTTGATGCTGCCGCATTATTATTATATGCTAATTTAGTTCCGCCTGAACAATAATACCAATCATCACCATTATTATCACCATTAATACTTTGACCATTTGCACCTGGTATTCCTCCAAATCTTTGAGATAACCAATAACCATTTGTTGAAAATAATGTACCATAAAAATTATTAGTATTATAAAAAATAGCAAATATTGTATATAATGTTGATGTTGCGATAGGACTTATTAAATATAAGACAGTCCCATTTCCATTTTGAAATTGAACAACATATTTACCATTTTGAAAACTTATATTAGGCTGTGATGTATTATTTCCAGTATTTGTAGCATGATTGGAATTTGAAGATTGGTCATACCATGTATAAACATATGCTGTTGATGTGCCTATCCACGTTGTAAAAGGAATTCCTGTATTATTAGCACCAGTAGTTAAGTAAGATTGAATATTATCAGTATAAAAATCTTGTAAAGTATTATCACTACTTCTTCTTAAATTTAATATAGGACCTTTATAATAAGGATTTACAACTCTTGTTGAATAGCAACATAACATTGACGAAGAAGGAGCATTTAGAGATGGAAAAATATAATTTAATAAACTACTATAATAATAAGCTACTGTATCACTTTCTAAGATTGCTTTATTATGAAGAATAATTTCTGACATATAACCATTTATTGCTCTTGTATTTGAAAATCCATCCATTCCAATCCTATTAAAAGGAGATGCTGATGCCACTCCAACTGACAATGTTAAAGCATTCCAACCATTTAATAAAACAGTAGTAGAAGGAACGCCATTATTATAAGAAACTTTTGTTCCTCCTTGTGTAAAAAACCAATCTCCATAATTAGAATAACCATTAACATTAACAGCGCCAGCACCAAATCTTAGACCAAAATCACCAGCTGTTGTAATAATTGTTCCATTATCAGAATTTGTATTATAAAAATTACAAAATACAGTATATGCTGAATAAGGAGTTGCTATATTTAAAACAGTTGAATTCGCATTTTGGAACTGGATTACATATTTACCATTTTGAAGACTTATATTAGGTTGAGTATTTCCATTAACAGCATTAGAAGCATTATTAGCATTAGTAGATTGATCATACCAAACCGTAACATAAGCTGTATTAGCACCTACCCAATTTGCAAAAGTTGTACCAGTATTATTAGCACCCGTAGTTAAATATGATTGAATTGAATCGCTATAAAAAGTTTGTAAAACATTATCACTACTTCTTCTAACTTGAAAAACAGGTCCAGTATATGTTGATATAACTTTGCGAACTGAATAACATCTACCATAAGATGACGAAGGAGCATTAATAGTAGGAAAAGCAAAAGAATTTTTTAATTGACTTGCTGATAATTTGCCACTTTGAGGAATATTTAAATTGTAATTTCTTAAATTATTATTCATACTTAAAATAGTAATATTTCCAGGTATTAAAGATTTAATATTTGAAAATTTTATTATACTTTTGCCAGTAGACATATTTATTAATCATTAATAAAATAATTAAATAATTATATCATTCTTAATTAATGTAAATAATTCATTAACACCTTTGTATTTATCTACAAAGAAATTAATATATTCTTCATTTATTTCAAGTTCATTAGATAATGTTAGAATTAAATGACCAACTGTTGTAGCATCATTACAATTAAATTTCATATCAATCTCATCATATTCTAATACATCAATAAGAACATATTTAACGAATAATTTCCATTGATGTAAAATTCGCGAAACACCTTTATCAGCCAATTTCTTTAAATCAGTAGTACAATCAATGAAATATTCTTTATCTTCAAAATCTTTCAATTCTCTACATTTCTTATATAATTCGCTTGTTTTATTCTTAAATTCCAATTTTAAGATATGAACGGTAAATAGTCTTGCTATATCATCTTGTGCTTTTTCACCAACAATTGAATTTCTACTTTCTAAAATTTGATAGCATTTAGAAATAACTCTTTTTGTTTTTTCATCAAAATAATCATTATTATCTTCTAAACAGAGATTATGCATTTTAATATAAATAAAATAAAAATGTTATTAATCAATTTTTTTATATAAAAAAAATGATTTTTTTAATAGTATTATAAAATTATGATTGTAACATTGAGAATGTTAGAGCCAACAACGGCGTCCCTCGCCTTGTATCTTTTCACAAGAACAACCAAAATAAAGCCAAATATAATAAAAAGAAATCCTTTTCACTATAAAAAACGAATATGTAAATGGTTTAATAAAAATAAGCACACGATTATTGAAGTTGGTGTAGACGAGATTGCTGATACGATATTTGATTTAAGCAACTATTTACATTTTCAACAGTTACCTACAATTTCAATTATGCTTTATTTCGTGATATTAGTATTATTTATTGTAGCATAGTCGTATAATAACTTAAAACAAACGATTATTATAATATGCAGTCATATCACTTGCTGTTATTGTTTTATTCATATAAATAATCTCTGTTATATATCCATTTATACCTTTACCATTATCAAATGAGTCTTTGCCTATCATTTGAAAGTTTGTTGTTGGATTTGATAATGTAGTTCCTGTTAAAGTTAATACATTCCATCCACCTAATAATACATCTGTTGCTGCTGAACCATTATTATAAGCTATTTTTGTTCCTGACATTGAATAATACCAATCGCCATAATTACTACCACCATTAATTAATGTTCCGCCTAATTGATAAAAACGAAGTTGAAAGTCTTGACTAGTAGCTCCTGTTATTGTACCCATAAATGTATTAGTATTATAGAAATGTGTAAAAATTGTATAAGGAATAATACCAGTAGTCATTGTCAAGTTTGTTGTATTTGAAGGTATATGCTGTGTAACATATTTGCCATTTTGAAGACTTATATTAGGTTGTGTGGTATTATTATTAACATTAGAAGCATTTCTACTATTACTAGATTGGTCATACCAAACTGAAATATAAGCTGTATTAGCCCCAATCCATGATGAATAAGTTGTGCCAGTATTATTAGAACCAGTTGTTAAATATGATTGTGTATCATCTGTATAAAAAGTTTGAAAAACATTATCACTACTTCTTCTTAATTGAAAAACAGGACCAGTATAAGTAGGTATAACTAAACGCACAGAATAACACCCCATATATACAGAAGAAGGAGCATTACTTGTTGGAAAAGCATATTGATTTCTTAAATTACTAAATTTAATCATACCACGTTGAGGAGTTTTTAAATTAAAATTTCTTAATTTGCTAATAGAAACAGATGTAAAAGGAGTAGGACTTAAAGCTTTAATTTGAGAATATTTAATAGAGCCTGATGGAGTTGCCATAGAATGATATTTATTAATTAAAAATATTTAATTTATTTATTAAAAATAGAATTTGATTATGTCTGAAAGCGATAAAGACTGGTATAAAAAAATAAGAAATGAAATCATGAAGAGAAATGAAGTATGTAATAAATTAGATGAATATGATAAAGTTTATGAATATGACAGACATAATATAAATCCTTATGATATTAATGATTTAAAGGAATTTAAAAAGAAATATCCTTTTGATAAGACCAAAAATTGTAAATTATTGATTAAGAATCCTGTTCAAAAGACTGACAAATATAAACGATATTATAAAGATGTTTTTACAGAAGATAAATGCGATTCTGTAAATGGTTTTTGGAATCCAAATGCATTTAATAGAAATAATGGATATGATTTAGGCAATTGCTGGGTTGAAGGTAATGATAATAAATGTGGTTCAAGACTTATTAATAAACATTTATTAAGAAATTCTGATTATATAAATGGTTTCAATAAAACAGAGGATTTGAAGCAAGCTAAGAAGATATGCGAAGGAAAAGAAACATGTCGTTTGAAACAAACTGGTGAATATGTAAGAGATTGTGTTTTAAAAAGCAAAGTTGGTAGTAAAGTTGCCAAAGAACAACAAGCTTTACAAGGCTTTTCATTTGATATAAAGAATTTAGAAAAGTCTTTATATGACTACTTTAATAATAATCCAATACCACCCGAAACATTAGAATTAATAGGTGAAGGCAATCGTTGTATTTCTAGTGATGATAATATTATTAATGAAAAAGATGAAATAATAGCTTTTGATAAAGAATATACTGCCGATGAATTACGAATGTTACATGTTCAAGATGTTTTAAAATCTTTAAATCCAAATACAAATGACTATGTTTTTAAGAAATTTATGAAAGATGAATTAAAATTTACTGAATTTTTATATCAATATAATCAATATGTTAATACTGATAAAAAAGCTTTAAGCGATATTTTTAAATATTATTTTCCAAATATTTTCAAAGATATAGATTTTGCTAGCAGAAGCAAAAGTATATCAAATACTGGAAGCAGTATTATAGATCCTAAATATAAACAAAAGTTTCCAACAGTTCCACAAGAAATAGTTAATAATATTTGTAAATTAATAAGTTTTAAGCAATTAAATAAAAAAGGGTTATTATTATGGCATTCAACTGGTAGTGGTAAAACTTGTACTGCTTCTGCTATCATTGATGGATTTTGGAATTCTGATAAAAAGATTATTTATTGTAGTTCAGTTGATGCTCTTGTTAGTAATCCTCCTTTTAAATTTCACGAATGTTGTTCTAATTTATTCAAACGTTTTCATAAGAAAAGTTTATCAGAAATTGATAGAGAATTTAAAAATAAAGAAATTCAATTTTTATCATTTGCTAAATTAGCCAATAGAATTGAAAGTAAAGTAATAAATTTAAATAATTGTGTTTTAATTATTGACGAAGTTCATAATTTATTCAGACCATTAGTAACTCAGAAAAAACAATATGCTATGATTGAAAAATTATTATTGTCAAATAAGTTTCCTGATTTAAATGTGTTTATTTTAACGGCAACTCTTGGTGATAATCCAAGTGAAATCATGAAATTACTGAATATTGTTAAAGATAATAAAACACCTGAGATTTTATTCAACGATATTAGTACTCCTGATGTATTTAAGGAAAATATAAGAGGTCTTATATCATATTTTGATATGTCAACAGACACAACTAAGTTTCCAGTAGTAAAGGATAAAGATCCTCAATATTATGAAATGTCTTTAAAACAATTTGAAAAATATATAACTGCTTATAAAGAAGTAAAAGATACTGCTAAAAACTATAATTCATTAGCAAAAGCCAATTCTTTAAATAAATATTGGGCAAGTGCACGAAGATATTCTAACATGTTGTATAACTATGAAGAAGGATTATCATTAAATGAATTTAGTTCTAAGTTACCTGCATTATTAGAAACTATTAATGATCATCCATTAGAAAAACAATATATTTATTCCGCCTTTTATGAAAATAGAGGTTATGGTGGACATGGAATATTAGCAATAGCCAAAGAATTAGAAAAACTAGGTTACGAAAGATTAAATCAATCAGATGCAATCAAATTATTAAATGACCCATTATCAGCTACTAAAAAACCACGTTATATATTAGCAATAACAACACAATTAGGCGTAAATAAAGGCGAAGAATTAGCAGATATGATTAGATTATTTAATTCATCTATAAATAGTCATGGTGAATATGTGAATCTATTTTTGGCATCTCAGACATTCAATGAAGGTCTTGATTTGAAGGCGGTTAGACACATTCATATTTTTGAACCATTAATAACATGGGCGAGTGATAAACAAACAATTGGAAGAGCCGCGCGCTATTGTTCTCATGCCGATTTAGATAAATCAGAATGGGACGTAACAATTCATAGATATGCTAGTGATTTTCCAAGAGAAGTTAAAGATATTAGTGTTGATGAAGAAGAAAATCTTGATGATATTAAAGATAAAATTCAGGAATTAAAAGACATTGATTATAAATCTAAAATAAAAATAATAAAAGAAGAAATTAAGAAAAATAAAGATAAAATTAAAAAATTAATAAAAAAACCATCAGCAGACGAAAATAGTGAAATAGCACAATTAAATGATGAAAATGATAGATTAGAAAAAGAAATAGAAGATATAAAAGAAAAAGAATTAGTAACAAAAGAAAATATTCAAAAATTAACAAAAAAAGAAAAAGAATTACAAAAGAAAGCAAAGAAACCTAAAATAGATGCTACTGGTGTTGAAAATATTGATAAATTTATTTACGAAGAATCAATAAAGAAAATGCAAAAAATATTAATTTTATATCAATTAATGAAAGAATCCGCAATTGACTGTTTAGTACTAAACAAATTTCATAAGAATGGTAATCAATCTATTCAATGTCAAAATTATTAAATATCAATGGAACTGATTTCATTCTAATAAGCTTTCTAAATTTGAAATATTCAATATGTCTTTTACATTGAGAAAATTTAATGTCTATTAAAAGTTTTTCATATTGATTTTTCTGATACAAACTAATATTTCGCATTATATAATGAAAATCAATCAAATCATCAATTTCCTTAAATATATTAAGTAATTGTTTGTATGAGAATAATAAAATATTAAAATTATTGATATATAATATTTTATTTTTGATAATACTTGACATTTAAGTTACTTATAAAGAACAAAAAATATTACTTTTTGTTCCGCCGTCTTTATAAATAACGGCTTTTTAGAAGCAACGACATGCCATATATATCTCCATTCGGCTCTTAAAACGTTCTTTAATTGCGTCTTTTTTTACACGATTTTCAAGTTCCACAAAGACTTGTTTATTTTTGTTCCGATTGTTTCTCTTTTCAATTTCAGCAATCAGCAACTGTTCAAGACACATTTTTATCTTGTAAAATTTACTAACAAAAACTAAATCACTTTTTTATTATTTTATCATTTTTTATAACAAATTTTGTAAAATTTCCATAAAAAGCCAAATCTTAATAATAAATGGAATTTTGAATGTATGATAAATATTTACAGTATCAATTATTTGTAATGATGTTATTGATGTTTGATTGTTTAATGATAATACTGGTAAAATAATGATAAAATAAATAACATAAAACTTGTAAATAATGTTCATTTTAATAATAATTATTTATTTAACAAAAATCATTTTTTTATCATTTATTATTATAGGAATTAATAAACGAAATGACAAGAAGTGATTACAAAGGTTTAGGTGTAAGCATTTATCGTCCAGATAAAAGTGATGATACATTAGATGTGTTTAATATTAATTATATAGTTGATTTAATTAAAATCCATTATAATGAAGAATATAATATTAGTGTCGGTTTAAAATTTGATGAAAAAAAGATTCTTAGTTTAGGATTATCAAAAAAATTTACAGATTCATTTATATTATTTCTAAATAATATAAATGAATTTATTACAAAATTATCTAATAAAAATCATTTATATTATTTAGAGTATTTATATAAAAAAGATTTTGTTGATGTAACTATTGATATTATTAATATTATTATATTAAAAGAAATATGTTTATATTGTAATGATATATTTGAATCTATAAGTAAATCATATAATACAAGAGCAATCGAGTCGTTAGATGATTTATATAGTTATATAAGTGCTTTTAAAAATTATTATAATTCTCATTTTGATGATCGTTATAAAAAAAACTTTCATAATGAAGAATTTAATCAAAGTTTTATTGATATGTTTAGCGATAATTATAATCGCAAAAGAGATTTTAATGCGTATATATTAGATTATGTTAGAAAAAATGTAAATTATAAACCTTCGTTGATGACAATATATGATGTAGCAAAACAAGAAAAAGACGATATTATTAGAGCAACAAATTATGATGAAGATTTAACTAATATATTATTAAATATTCAACAATTTAAAAAAGCTTTAAATACTCATGGTGGACTTAGACATACGGTCACAAGTTTATTTTATAAGTTTACTGACATAGGCGGTGGAAAACAAAATGAAATAATAAAAACTAAAAAGCGCGTTACTATTTATTATGATGGTGTAAAATATAAACGAAATATTTTAATAAAAAATAATAAAAATTATGTTAAAATTAATAACAAATTAGTATTAATCTAATTTTTAACGATAACGATGGAAGTTTTGTTGTAGTGGTTGAGGACGAAATTGTTGCATAAAATGTTGAACAGGCTGAGGTATATATTGAATAATAGGCTGTATAATTGGTTGTATGATATAATGATGGATTGGAAATGGTTGAGGTTGTGGTATTAATACTTGACGATAGTAAACTTGACGTTCAATTGATCTTTGTATTTCTGGTTGAGGTTGAACTTGAACTTGAACTGCTCTCGGTGTCGGAGGTATTTGTGATTCTGGTTGTGATTGAGCTTGAACTTCAAGTGATTTTGGTGATGGTATTTCAATAACTAATGGTTGTTTTATTGGTTCTGATGGTTCATCTTCTAATGGTTCTTCATTTGATTGTTTTTGTTTTATATAATTTAAAGCTTCTTCAATTACATTTGTAAATTCATCATTAATTGGTTGTTGTTCAGACTCTTGTTCTTGAAGTGAATATGAAATATCATCTTCAACAATATCAGATGATGGTGGAGATATACCAGTTGCTGTATCAACATAATTATTTTTAGGTTCAATATCATTTGCTATTTCAGTTTTTAAAACAACTGGAACATTCTTTGATATATCAACCGACTTTTCATTTTTTATAATATTTATATTAGCATCAGAAAGAGCCTTAATTAAAGAATTTATAGAAATATTAACATGTGCTTCAACTAATGCTTTTATTAAAGTATCAACAGGAACATTTATTTTATTTTCATCTACGATATTATTCATCTTATATTTTCTACAAATATATAACATTATTAATTTTTTTAAGACTATCGTAACATTATATATAATCCTAACATACTTACTAAAAATCCTAATACAATTTTCATTGAAATTTTCTTATTATAAACTAATAATGATAATACAATAGTTATTATTGGATATAAACTGGTTATTAGTGTAAATAATGCCAATTTTGTGGTTTTTTCCATTGCTATATGGAATAATAACTGACTTATAAATACAACAAAGAATATATAAAGAGTGAAATATATAACTGTTACAGGATTAATATTATTTACTTCACGCATTAAATTGAAATTTTTATTAAAAATAATAGAATATGTCAATGAAAAAATTAATAACATTATTGAACTTAAAATTAAATAAATATCAAATGAAATATTATTATTAATAACGATAAGTTTATAGGCAATTGGTGATAAACCATATAAAAATGCTAATGCGATTGCAATTATAAGAATATCAAATTCTAGTTCATAAATATTCATTATTACACTATAAATATAAAATGTAAAAAAATGTTTTATTATATAAATAATAACTATGTACGATTCTGTAATTATTGGGTCAGGTCCTGCCGGTTTAACTTTTGCTACAATGGCTGTTGACGAAAATGAAAAAATCTTAATTATTGAAAAAGATAATAGTATTGGTGGTTGTCATAGAGTTAACAGACAGACATTTGAAAATGAAAGATACTTTTGTGAACATGGTCCACGTGTATATTTCAATAATTATCTCAATTTTAGAACAATTTTAAAGAAAATGAATTTGGATTTTTACAAGATTTTTAAAAAATTTAATTTATCTTTATTTAAAATTTTTTTAAAAGAAAAGGATTTTTTTAATTTTGATGAAATTTTGATGTTAACAAGAGATTATTTTAAACTTTTTATAGATCCTACTTATGGTTTAAATTTATCTATGAAAGATTATTTAACTAATAATAATTTTAGTGATAAAGCCAAAGAATATATTGATAGAAGTTGTAGAATCATGGATGGTGGTGATAGTAATAAAATATCTTTTAACACATATTTTAATATTTTAAATGAAAATTTATTATATAGTATATATCAACCAGTTAAACCAAATGATGAAGGATTATTCTTATATTGGTTTAAATATTTAAAATCTAAAAAAATAGATTTTAAATTAAATTCAGGTGTTAAAAAAATCATTGAAAACAATGATAATTATGTTGAAATAGAAACTGAAAATGGTCAAAAAATTCAATCAAAGAAACTAATTATTGCTGTTCCTCCTGAAAGTTTAGTTAAAATTTTAAAAAATTCACCAGATGATATTAAAAATTCTTTTGGTAATTTTCAAGCATTATCTGATTATTCTATTAAAACTGAATATGGTGAATATATATCAATCACATTTCATTGGGGTTTTAATGTAGAAATTGATAATGATATTTATGGAATGGGGATTAATACAGATTGGGGTGTAGGTGCAATTGTTTTAACTGATTATATGAAATTTAAAGAAAGAAATTCAAAAACTGTTATAAGTTGTGTAGTATGTAAAACAGATGTTAAAAGTAAGAATATAAATAAGACAGCAAATGAATGTAAGACTAAAAAAGAATTAGTTGATGAAGTTTACAGACAACTTCGCCAAATTTACAAAAATTTACCATATCCAACTCTTACCTTTATTAATAATGTATATAAGGACGGTGAATGGCTTTCAAATGAAACAGCATTTATAAAAGTTCCTAATTATAATTATCTCAATTTTTCAAATAATAAAAATATTTATACATTAGGAACACATAACGGAACAGCAAAAGTTCATTTTACTTGTCTTGAATCAGCTGTAACAAATGCCTTAAATCTAATTAATATTATTTATAACAAAAATTATGAAATCAAATCACCTTATAATTTAAAACAATTAATAATGATAATAATTGTATTATTAATTGTTTTAATTTTATTTATAATTAAATATTATATATAAATTATGTTGCCTCACGATAAAGATGATGATTTATGTATTTTAATAGATGATAACTCACGACCAACTTCTAAAATTAGTATTAAAGGTGACATTGTTAAAATGACAACAACTGCTACGCCCTCAACTCCAACAAGTACTTATAGTTATGCTACAAATAAAGTAATTACTTTATATGAAGATAAAGATCGTAAAAATTGTGAAGTACAAACTGATGATGATTGTTTATCAAATAGTACATGTATTAATGATATAACAATAAAAAAAGATAAATTATTGAAATCAATTAAAGAAAACAAGAAAAAAATAAATACATCTTTATATATTATATCTGCTAAATATGATTTAATATATTTTAGATATAACCGAATATCTTTATTAATTTTAATTATATCAACATTGATGACATTTATGCAAGCCATAAGTTTAACATTAGTTAATTATGAAAATAATTCATCAGGTTTAAGTTCTTATATATCAAAAGAGACGATAACATTAATTGTTGATTTGTTTGGATTATTTTTAGGAACATTATTAACCATATTAAGTTCAATAGTTAAGTTCAGGAATTATCGCGAAAACATGGAAAAACTTAAAAATATTCATGATATATTATTTAATTATAAGATTATGTATAATAAACAAAGAGATTTAATAGATTTTTTTGTATTATCAAATAATTTGTCATTGGAAACATTTGATAAATTAGTACAAAATATTGAAAATATTAATAGAGAAATTAAAGATATCAATATTTTTGAAAATATAAGAATAAAAGATATAGTTAAATTTAATGGTATTAAAGTTGATCATGATATAGAATTACAAAAATTAATTAATAAACGAGAATTAGAGTTTTTTAAATTAACAATTGAATCAACTAAAAATAAACATAAATATAATGAAAATAAAATAGAAACTGTTTTATGAAAAACAATAATTGTTTTTATGATTTAGTTAGAATAAGCTAAACCACCCATGCCAGAAAGGATGCGGAGAACGTTATAATTAACGGTGAATATTAAAATATTTCCAGAGACACTTGAAGCCACTGATAAAACAGCAGTGTCTATGCGAGACATGTTTAAAGAACCAGATGGTTGATGTTCTTCTGGTTTTATAGCGAATGAATAAACATTTATGCCTTCATTGAATTGATTTGGAGTATATTCGTGATGTTGATATGGTTGAACAGTAGTGAAATAAGTTCCAACGCGTTCAGTGAAACGATCATTTCCGTTTAATTGTATCTTGGCAAGAGTAACAGGGTTATTGGCTAATAGATATTGATTGTCAGTAGCGCGAGAAGAGAAGTTATTCCAATATGGATTAGCAACAACAGTCGCACCAGTAGCAGCAACTGGTTGTATAACCCATATTAATTCTTTGCATGGATGGTTGAAGTTCATGCGGATGCTCTTCATAGTTGAAGTGTTGCCAGATGAACCAGTGATAGTATCAGCACCAGTGAATTGGAGTTGTTCAATTAGATATTCGTGAGATAATTGGGCGAAACGACGGCGTTCATCGGTATCTAAGAAGATGTAATCAACCCATAGAGATCCATAAACTAATTGTAAATTAGAAACAGATCCATGTAATGAGGAATTGAATGAATTAGCTAATGATACATCACTATAATCGCCGGCTTTAAGACCAATTGAACGATCGGAATAATTCTTGCCAGTGTCAACCATGTTTGAAGCAGTTTCAAATTCAATGTTAATCTTGACTTCGTGATATTGAAGAGCAATAAGAGGAAGGGCAAGACCAACATTACGGCAAAACCAGAATTCAAGAGGAACATATAATGAATATTGTCTTTGGGCTTCAAGTAATATAGAACGATTGTATTTATCACCACCAACCATTAATTTATAACCTTCGCGTTTTCCAACTGGTAATGAAAGTTCATTCCAGATGTAAAGCCATTCGGAATAATGCTTATCTATGCGTTGACCACCGATTTCTAATTCAATAGTTTTTAATAATTTTAATCCAAAATAAGGAACAAGGGCAACAGCATTATTATCTTGTCCCCCAGTTTTTACACTAGTAGCATTATTCTTTACTTGACCATAGAAATAAATGCGATTTATTAAATCACCATTGCGAGTTACTTGGCAAGTTACGCGAGAACCAAAATTAACAGAGCCATTGAAAGTTTGTTCTATTGCTTCAAGAGCAAAGTTTGTGTGACGACGATAAGCCACTTTGAAAAAAGTTATTTGAGGATTGCCAGTTAAATAAACATCCTGAGCACCATAAGCAACAAGTTGAAGAAGACCACCACCCATTTATGCTATATTCTTTATACTATAATAGG
>Ga0214921_10000704_pt1 | contig 60355 bp, 57 predicted proteins | sample LL1505_MetaG_FD_177992 | JGI IMG/M metagenome (GOLD analysis project Ga0214921, IMG submission 177992) | Freshwater microbial communities from Lake Lanier, Atlanta, Georgia, United States - LL-1505 | ecosystem: Environmental > Aquatic > Freshwater > Lake | place: USA: Georgia | collected...
CTTCATTAAATCTCCTATATTTTCTATAATTTGGTCAATTGAAAGTGCATGATTATTTCTATTATGTACACAAAAACAAGCGGTGGTTAATGTACAGTCAGGTATCATTATATAAAATAATATATAAATGATTCTTTATATATTTTACATATTTTTCTAACTATTTATTATACATAGTTAGAAAAATGAATCATAAACAAATATTATTAACAACTGTATACATATCATTATTTATACAACTAATAACAGGTGGATTGGATATATATGCATTAACATTAAGTTATTCATCTGAGACACTAATTTTAAAGTCATTATTGTGGGTGGAAACCATTGTACAAGTAATAGAAGCAACATTTTATGCATGGTTAGTGAATCAGTTTAGAAATATAGACATTGATAACATTACTTCAAAGCGATATTTTGATTGGTTCATAACTACACCGACTATGTTATTCGCGTTATGTATATACTTAGATTACTTGAGAAAAAATAGTAAAAAAGATAATATTACAAACTACATTTCGAATAAAGATGATAATAATAAATCAACGAAATCATCAAATTCATTAACTGTATTATATGAAAGTTTTCAGAACAACAAAGAAACTATTATTCCGATTCTAATATTGAATGCCATAATGTTATTATTTGGATATTTGGGCGAAGTTAAACGAATGAATAATTACTCGGCAGTATTTTTGGGATTTTTACCATTTTTTGCAATGTTTCATATTATTTATGAAAATTATGCAAAATTCACATCGAATGGAGAGACTTTATTCTGGTATTTTTCTGTAGTATGGTCGTTATATGGTGTAGCTGCAATAATGCCATATTTTTGGAAAAACATCTCGTATAATGTATTAGATATATTTGCTAAGAATTTCTTTGGTATTTTCTTAGCATATATTGCAATAAAACACAACGGTAAACATAAAATATAATATTGACAATCCTTATTTATTCTTTATAGTATAGTTTGTAATCATGAAATGTCCGAATAAAGATAATAACCCAATAATATAACATTGACAAAAACATATAATAAAATAATTCCATTTTGTTTCCAGTGGCGGATAATAATAATAAGATCCTGCTGTAAGTCCAGTAAGTAATTGGACCATTTGTAATGATGTTATATAAATCCGAATTCCTCTAATTCTTATACGTAATAAACTTGCCAAATAATATGCATACATTATAGAATGAACCCCAGAATTTAACAAACTACCAAAGAAAATCATGTCGATATCATATACATAACATAAATGCCACATAATTGCTGCGCCAACGTGATGATATTTTTGTAGAAAAATCGGAGTTTTTCCATTGAAATACAATATAAATGTATCAGTGTATTCGTAATATTTTGATATATAAAACCAAAAAACAGTAGTTTTTACCAGTGGATTACTCATATAGTATCCACGCACCGCGTGTATTCCTTTGCGAATTAAAACGCTGAATAATTGTACAAATGTATAAAAACTGAATGATGATAATCCCACATTGTGTATTAGTGAATAACCGTAAATAATTTTTTTAGGTACAATACTCAATTTATCATTTTCGCTATAATATTTTAACCAACACGATGCCCATATATAAAACGCGGTACCGAATAAAGGTACAATAATATGATATACCATTATTATTGATTTGGTAAATGCTAATAAATATAAATTATATATGTTTATATTTATTTATTAAATTATTTTTATATTTTTTGAATACATCACTTATACTAATATAACAGTGTATACATATAAAGATAAAACAAAACTAATTTAGTGCAATGAATTATCCTTATTTATCTATTATTTCATCAACATTCATTATAATTGGTTATTTACCTGAAATATATTTAACAATTTTTCAAATAAAAAATGTTGATTCAACAAAATATTCATCAACGTTATGGTTATTCGGTGGGGTTCTAGGTACAGTTTACAGTGGTATCAACAATGCAGATACATTTATAACAGCGAATTATTCTATCAATACATCATTGAATCTATTAACTTTGGTTCTCAAAATATATTACTATTGTAAAATTCGCAATTCATTTAATAGTATAAATAATGGATCGAATGAATGCAATGAAGATATAGAAATAGTTATAGAATCGTAAAAAATTTTACAAAATAATATTTTATTACTACCTAAAACTCAGGTTCATGTTTTTTAAACAAACATCCAGTTTTTTGTAAATTTGGAATGTCAATCATAGAACTAGGATCTTGAATATTACAATTTTCTAACCATACCTTGATAATACAAAAGTTTTTCTTAGGTGAAATGGTTATACCATTAACCAATTTACTATGAAGAGGATTCATAAATAATGTTTCTCCACAAAGCGCATACACTAACGCTTTCCATGCATTGTAGACTTGTTTATTAATAACTTTAAATGAAAAACATCCACCTGCTCGATTCTTTGGATCTTCCCACATGGGTTTTATTCCTGAACGCATTATAAATAGCATTGAGTATTTAACCACATTTTCTGATATATTTTCATTAATCGATATTGCCTTCTCAACAGTATCGATGTCTTTCATTATCGTCTTATAACTAGACAAGTCCCAACTTTTGTCGTGTAGTAAATGGTAATATAAATCCCATTTACCAATCAAATCATGGTTTGGAGTAGGAACAACATTAACGTCCTGCATTATATTACCGTGTATTATATATAATAAATGCTCTATATTATTTTGTAATTTTTATTTTTATTTCATTAGTTCATCTTCAAAAGTTGCATAATCATCTTCATCTTCTATATTCATTACTTTTGCAAGTGCTCTGTTTAATTTATCTAATATGGTTTTATTATCTTCATCTTCATCTTCATCTTCATCTTCGACATTGTCTTCATCCTCAATATTATTCGTATTGCTAGTAAGTATACTATAACCCGATTTATTTAATTTAATATATTCATTGCTATGTAATTCAAACATTTTAATTTCATTATCCATTATCTGCAATTTGTATTCTGAATCAAACACATATGGAAGTGGTTGATATTCTAAACAACGTAAAACAAATATATAAGAAAACAATTCATTTTGATGTAAATACAGCAAAGGATCAATTTCAATATTGATTTTGTTTTCCATACAAGGATGACTATATTCAACACTTAAAAAATATTTGGGTGTTGATGTCAGACTTATGTCATAATCTTTAACATTATCATTACATATTCGCGATAACCAAAAATGAGGCGATTTTAATAAAACCAAATATCCGGGTATTTCTTCTGAAAGAGTATTTTTCGCGAACTTATATGAACCATCAAAATCGCTTGCAAGCTGAGACATTTCACTTGGATCATCTATATTATTATAGTCATTTAAAACATAACCATTTTCTTGATACGAACCATTTTTAGTATACACCAATCCAGTCCATGTATTATCAAATGGTTCCATACGATGTTTTACTAGCTTTGTTTTAATGTTATCATAATAAAAGCGCATTGTCGAATCAACGTTAGTCTTAACGAAATCAACGTTATTGTATAAATAAGTACATTGTTTCGATAGCGTTATTTTTGCAATATTAAAGAATTTTAATAAATTTAATCCAATATGAAAGAGCAAATATGTTATAGAATCAAACAAATTATACATTTGGTCGTACATTTTATTGATTATAACGAACAAATATCTTTATGTATATTTGTTAAAATAAAAAATGATATATAAAAAATTTTGTATATATATTTATTATACACCGCATTCGAATGATTATAGCATTGAGTTTTGTAGGTAAATTACCAAGTTATATTATAGATTGTATTCATCAAATTCGTCTTTTTTTCAATGGTGAGATATACCTTATATTAGATGATATTAATTCATTTTATTTGACTGAATTGCAAAAATATAATATCAAAATAATTGAATATTCAAAAGTAGTTTCGAACCATTTTATCGAATCTTATCAAAGAAATAAAAATAAGTTTGTTGTTTTACCGACCTTGGTGGGTAGAGAATTGTTGTTTATTCGTTCATTTGAACGTTTTTTTTTATTACAAAACGCAATGAAACAATTCAATATGTCGGATGTTTTATTTATGGAACTGGATAATTTGATATATGACGACCCAAATAATTGGCTATCTGAATTTTCGAAAAATGAATTATGCTATATGTTTGATAATAACGATCGTTGTTCGTCGGGCATTATGTATATAAAAAATAAAAATAGTATGGATAATTTATTGAATTACACGTTGAATTATTTCAATAACTATAATGAAACTGATTGGATGAATGAAATGACGTTATTATATAGATTTCAACAAAAATATCCACATGAAGTTCAACTATTGCCAACATTTTGGAAAAGTGAAGAATATAAACACGCGTGTATTAATTATGGTAATTATAAAAATACTATATTTGATGCAGCTGCAATTGGAATATTTTTAACAGGTACTGATCCATTAACTAACAACGGTAATATTGATATAGGACATAAATGGAAGTTCTCTATCATCGATTATACAAAATATAGATACGAATGGAAAACTGATGACTTGGATAGAAAAATCCCATATATATGGGATGGTTCATCGTGGATTAAAATCAATAATTTACATATTCATTCGAAACAATTGTATATGGGATTATCTAAACAAAAATAACAATAAATTACAACAATAATATACTTATAATATATAAATATATTATAATACTAATACAATATAAATGACGTACGAAAATGGATTGTTTATATTCAGACGAGATTTAAGAATTGAAGATAACATTGCATTAGCAAACGCATGTTCAAAATGTAAAAATGTATATACGTGTTTTATTTTTACACCTGAACAAGTTGGTAAACAAAATAAATATAAATCAAATAGTTCGGTGCAATTTATGATTGAGAGTTTAGACGACTTATCCCATCAAATACAAAGCCATGGCGGTAAATTATTAGTTTTTTATGGTAAAAATAAGCGCGTAATTTCACATTTAATAGAAAAATTGGATATAAATGCTATTTTTTTCAACAAAGATTATACTCCATATGCATTGTCGCGAGATAAAGAAATACAAGAATTATGCAATAAACATAATATTCAATGCGATATGAGTGAAGATTATTATTTGTATGAACCAGGAACAATCAAAAATGGAACAAATGATTTTTATAAGAAGTTCACACCATTTTATAATTTGGCGTTAAATATCCAAGTTAACATGCCAATTAAAATAAATATAAATAAAATAAAATTGACTATACATTTCGATGACCAAATAACATTACAAGACGCAGATGATAGATTTTATAAACATGATGATAGTATAATTGTAAAAGGCGGGAGAACAAACGGTATAATTCAATTAAGACAAACCGGACAAACGCAATATCATTATAAAGAAACGCGAAACAATTTATCTACTAATACAAGTTTACTTTCAGCGTATATAAAATTTGGTTGCATATCTGTAAGAGAAGTTTATCATTATTTTGTAAAATCATTTGGTAAAAATAGTGAAATATTACGACAATTAATATGGCGCGAGTTCTATGCGCATCTTTTGTACGGATATCCAGAATTGTTAGATCAGGAAGTTAATAATACAATACGTTGGCCATATACTGAAGAATATTTGAATGCATGGATGAAAGGAAAAACCGGATTTCCAGTAGTAGATGCATGTATGCGACAATTGAATACGACTGGATGGATGCATAATCGAGGTAGATTAATTGCATCCAGTTTTTTAGTTAAAACTCTTTTGATTGATTGGCGATTTGGAGAACAATACTTTGCAAAACATCTAGTAGATTATGATGTAGCAAGTAATAATGGAAATTGGCAATGGATATCAGGAACGGGCGTAGATTCTATGCCGTATTTTCGTGTATTTAATCCATGGACCCAGTCCGAAAAGTTTGATGCGGACGCTATTTATATAAAAAAATGGATACCGGAGTTAAAAAATGTTGATGCCAAAGATTTGCATAATTGGAATGAGAGTTGTTTTTTACAAAAATATGAAAGAATACGATATCCCAAGCCAATTGTTGATTTTGATGAACAACGTAAACGGTTTTTAGAATTATATAAAAAATAATTGTTTATGTGCCTGTTCTAATTCAAAATGCTCATTATTGCGTTATATATTGTAATTATAATAAAGAATATATAATATATTATTATAAAATGGGAATTTATGATAATGGTAGTATTTTTGGAATAAGAATATATAATTTTAATGATGACGATTTTGCTAATATATTATTTGAAAAAACATATAATGAAATAATGAGTGATGAAGAAAAGAAAAAAGCATATTTATTCTATAATGAGTTGAATAACAAAAATGAAATACATTTGCATATTATACTGAATGTAGTAGCACATATGGCAAAGGACCTTTTTTTATGTGGTATCCATTTTCATTGAACCTATTTTTATAAAAATTCGGCATTTGAAATGAGAAGGTGTAAAAAATAATAATATATTGCAAAATAATTCATTTTTTATTCATGTATTGATTATATATATTTTTAAAAAATAATAGATATTTATTTGTTGGAGAATAGAATACAACATTACTTATAAATAGTGATTCAATAAATAAAAATAATAATACAACGAAATAAATTATTTTATATATAATTTTTACCGATTTTAAGTAGTATAAAATCACAATTACATTTATAATATACAAATAACTGGATATGTCTAGGATAAGTGAATCATAATTATTAAATAATGAAATAAAAATTGGATGATATGCAATGTCTGTTTTTTCTAAATCAACATTATAAAACAATAGCTCGAAATATGATAAGCAACAACATTCGAATAGATACCACCCTAAAACTATTATAAATATCATTGTTAAGTATAAATATGCATCAATATTTTTGCCAATACCATTAAAGAATAGCAAATAGAAGCAAGAAATTATATAAATTACATAATGAATATAACGTATTAGATAAATATGTAAGTATTCAAATGCAGTAAGGTTATTATTTTTTATAAACGGAGAATGCGTTTCTTTTATTATAGATATAATTATTAATATTATTGATACTAACAATATTTTATTATACCCATTCATTGTATAATAAAATACATATAGATATTTTGTGGAGGATAAGTAATTGGTAATTATTTGAGACATAGAACCGCGTTTTATCTATTGGATATCCACAAACGTATTTAGTAATATTTTATACAAATTATAAAAAATATATCCATATATTATATAACAAAATGGCAAAAGAGTGGTTGAGTTTTTTAGGTAAATTTTACAAATCAAAAAAGAGTGTAGATGGAGGATACACTTACAAACAGGCTATGGTTGATGCTGCTAAAGAATTTAAGGGTGGAAATGCAGAGAAACTTTCAGCATTAAGTCCATCCAAAGTAAGTGGTGGTAAAAACGATCTAGTCGGAGAAGTTCCATTATACCCAGCCAAAGTAAGTGGCGGTACTGCTCTTGCTGGATCCATTAAATTAAGCCCAGCCAAAGTTAGTGGTGGCACTGCTCTTGCCGGATGCATTAGATTAAGTCCAGCAGAATTTAAAGGTGGAAATGCAGAAAAACTTTCAGCATTAGCACCATCAAAAGTAAGTGGTGGTAAGAAATCAAAGAAAAATAATAAATCAAAGAAAAATAACAAATCAAAGAAAAATTAAGAGATAGATTATATAATTTAGCAATATATTCGATAAATTATATACCATACATACATATACATAAAATAACTGCGTCTATAACAGACACTGTTTATTCATCATTTGGCGCCATTGAAACATACGTCGTATTGCTACATCATGTAAAACAACAGATTCGCGACGACCAAATTCAGTAATAAATAGTTCGTCATCATTGTGTTTTAATACCCTATCCATAAAAATTTTCCGCGAATTTGTGAAAGCAGTCATTGCATCAGATTTATTAACATGCATATGATATAACATTGCACGGTCAAAATCATAGGCAGCAAGTAAGTCTGATTCTCGAACAATATGATATGCATTTTGATATTCTTTTAGATCAGGAAATCCATTTTTTTTAACAGTTGAATATGACATGGTTGATATAATATTTTTTGTTGCATCAATTTCTCCTGGGTGTAATTTGTATTGTAAAAAATCTTGAATATCGTGTATTCCTTCATTTTCGTTCATGTATTTCTTATCACACATATCATGTAAAAGAGCAGATACATAAATTACACGTTCGTGTTCCATCAATTGTGGTTTACGAATTACCTCACTTTCAAATATTTTATTCGCAAACAACAATGTATTCATACTATGAGATAATCCATGCGATTCGTCTATTTTATGTTTAGCGCTAGTAAGTAATATAAAATTAAATAATTTTGTAAGAAGCATTTATCTAGATATTCCTATAAATATTATACAATAATCTCTATATAACTCTATATAATATTTATAACAAATAAAATCAATATAGAAGTTTCGTGGTGAACTATATTATATATTATGCTGCAACAAATATATTCCATTTTTACGTTGTGGATTTCAATTAATTCAATTATCGCATATAATGATAAATTTTTCCCGCGTTTTAATTTCCAATCAAATCATTTGGATAAAAAAAACTTGGAAAAAATAGAAAAAATGTTTTATTTAAGAAATAGTGTATATAATCCACATAGAAGTTCTATTTTTTTGAAATACAATGTAAATTCTACAAAAAATAATATTAATAATAGTAATAACCAGTACAACATAACTGAAATTATCGAAACTATTAACAATGAAATGATGAAAAATTATGAAGAACAAAAAAAATTTGAAATGGAATTAGAGAATGAATTAGAAAATATGCATAAAAAAACAAACCAAGAATATTATGACGACAATGATGACGCTGACTATGATTTGGCTGAAAAATATCCAAGATCAAGATTAGATTCAGATCCTAGAACAAAATCTCGAGATGACGGATATTTTGACCAAGTTGGCGTATTTAGATATAAACATAAGAATGCACGCGCAAGTATATCAAATGGTTTTGATATTCCAACACAAACTAGCGGACGTAGAACGCCATATGACCATGATGATAATAACGACAATTCAGAGACAAGTGGAGATGGTAATTTTCAACTAATTAAGAAATCTCCATATTCATTTAATGATGTAGGTGGTTATACCAAAATTAAATCTGAATTAATGCAAACCGCTGATATACTAATAAACTATGATAAATATAAAAAATACAATGTTCGAACACCAAAAGGAATTATTTTTGAAGGACCTCCAGGAAATGGTAAAACTTTAATTGCAAAAGGATTCTGTGGCGAATTGAATGTAAGTTTTATTCCTGTATCTGGTAGTGAATTCTCCGAAAAATATGTAGGCGTAGGCGCCAGTCGCGTTCGTGAATTGTTTAATTTGGCTGAAAAAAACAAACCATGTATCATTTTTATTGATGAAATTGATGCTGTAGCAAGAAGGCGCGGTAATGATGAGGTATCGTCTAACTCAGAAAAAGACCAAACCCTTAATCAGTTATTAATAAGTTTGGATGGGTTCAAAAGTTCAAATGGCATTTTTGTAATTGGAGCAACCAATCGTGTTGATCTACTAGATCCTGCAATTATTCGTCCAGGTAGAATGGATAAGAATATTTTTATAGGTAATCCAGATAGTGAAACAAGACGTGAAATCTTAACTATCCATTTGAAAGGAAAACCAATTGAACCAATCGTATCAGTCGATTATTTGGTTGAAATGACTGGTGGGTTTTCTGGAGCTCAAATTGAGAATTTAATCAATGAATCTATGTTGCGAGCATTAAGAGAAAATCGCGAAGTTATATCCATGGAAGATTTAGAATTTATTATTAATCGTATGGTAGCTGGCTGGCAAAGTACAGAAAACAAATACAGTGATGATATTATTCAACGAATTCTAATCCATGAAATGGGACATGCAATTGTAGGATTCTTTTCACGGGAACATTCAAAATTAGCGAAAGTATGCATTAATTTGTGGTCGCCAAAAACACCCGGATATACTATTTTTGAAAACAACGACGAGGATAATAATATTTATACAAAAAATGGGTTGTTTTCACATTTGATGGTTTTATTAGGTGGAAGAATTGCAGAAGAAGTGTTTTATGGGTATTCGGTTACGACTGGTGCTCGTAAAGACTTGGAAGAAGCTTATAAATTAACACAGAATATGATTTTACAATACGGTATGGGAAAACAAAGTATATATCCTGATCTAAGTGAACGTTCCAAATTTTTAATTGATCAAGAAATAAATCATTTATTGTTGTTAGCTCATACACAAGCTACGTCGATTATATTAAATTCAAAAGATATGATAGTGGATTGTTGCGAAACATTGAAAAAGGATAATATTTTGAAACCAGAACAAATTATTGAGATTATTAACAAAAAATATCCAGATTTATGGAAATTATACGATGTGCGTGATTTGTATAATATGTAAAAAAATAATATAATACATAAAAAACGTAAAAAAAATCTATAATACCATTTTATATTTGTCTTATTATTAATTTTATCATGAAAGAATTTAATAATAATTTAACGCACCTTAACTTAGATAATGGAGAACTTAGTATATTAACAACACTTGCCAAACAAATAACAGGAAGTCCATCCAATGAGCCCGAATTATTTTGTAAACAATCCAAGATACAATCTGAATACGTACCAGAACGCATCAAACATATTTTGATAAATTTTGCAAAATATGGATCAAAAAACGGGTTTCTATATGTAAACGCTGGACTTTTATGTGATTTCGCCGAATTGAAAACACCAGCTGGAAATAATGAAAAAATAGGAGAAACTACAATTTTAGCAAAAATTCAAAGTATTCTTATTCATACAATAAGTGAAATGATAGCTTACGAAGCTGAAGGATATGGCAGACTATTCCAAGATATTATTCCAATCAAATCGATGGCTACTAAACAAACCAGTGTAAGTAGTAATATTGAATTGGAAATACATACAGAACAAGCTTTTTCAAAATTAAAACCCGATATTCTTAGCTTATCTTGTATACGAGGCGATCCAAATGCATTAACTTATATACTACCACTACAATTCATTCTAGATAACTTATCGCAAGATGAAATTGCGCTGTTGCGAGAACCATTATGGTTAACTGGAGTGGATTTGTCTTTCAAGATAAATGGAAATGACTTTATAGAAGGCGATATTCGAGGACCCATGCCCATTTTGAGCGGAGACTGCGAAACTGATCCTATATTAGTATTCGACCAAGATTTAATGAAAGGAATTACAGAAGAATCTCACAATATGATAAAAAAAATAGTAGATATTTATTATAAATATAGACTGAATCATAATATGCAAACCGGTGATATTATTTTAGTAGATAATCGCAGGGCAGTTCATGGTAGGTCTCCATTTTCACCAAAATATGACGGATATGACCGTTTTTTGGTTCGCGCATTTTCTACATATGATTACGAATATAGTGAATACGCAAGATCAAATAATGGTCGCGTTATTTCTGCTATATATAGTTAAAATCCAGATAAATTTTGTATAGCAGTTTCGCATGCGATTTGCTCTGCTTTTTTCTTTATTTTATGTGTTCCTTCACCTAAGAATACAAACATTTTCCCATGTTCTGACATATATTGATGCATATCATTGTATGATTTAAAATATGATAATGGAATTGCAGTGGATTTATTCACAGTATGAATTTGTTGACCTAAGCATAAGTATGCTCCCATGTGAAATCCTGTATCAACATTATGTTCTTCTATTTCGCAATAATGTGGTGTTACCTTGAATTCTTTTTGTATTTTAACTTGTAATATATTCTTAAAATTATCATCATTTTGAATAAGGGAAATCCAATCAACATGTTTTTCAAATACATTTTCAACGAAAATCTGTACCATTTGAAATCCAGGACCAGTAATGAATACATTTTTAAACCATCCATCCTCGTCATTAACATCGATTTTATTAAAATCTAAAAACATGGCTCCAATAAAGGATTCAAACAAGCAGCCCAATTTTTTTAAATTAGTTCGCGTTTGTTTTGTTTCAGCATGTTTGGATAAAACAAACCATTTGTGAAGTCCCATTTCATACGCCATTTTACCAATAGACTCATTTTTTACTAATGCGATTTTTTTTTCAGTCATAAACCCCTCATTTTCTTTAGGAAATCTTCGGTACAAATAATATTTAGTAATACATTCCAATACTCCATCTCCTACAAATTCTAAGCGCTCGTTTGATTTAGTATATAGTGGTAAACAATTTTCAGGTTGAGGAACAATGTGAATATTGTTTTGTATATTTTCTATATTTGGACGTTTTGTATAAGAACGATGAATAAATGCGCGTTTGTATAATTGATAATTATGTATTGGAACATTTATACCATACGATTTTAATATATTCTGGATTTCGATTGTAGGTATTTCTTTATTTAGGGAGTTATAAGGATCAAATATGTATATATCAGTTCCATTCGGATTTTTCTCTATACGAATATCGTCATCGATGTGTGATGCGGTTGTCGCGTTATTCAAAGTTTTGTTCATGTTATTCTGGAAATAAAATGAAATAAACGGTATTTTATAGTATAAAAGTTATTCTTTAATTCATTTCAATTATTTACAAAAGTATATTAGCCATAATTTGAAAAAAATATATTTAGACTATATATATTATAAAATGACATTAATGAACGGAGCAAAAAGAGCTAGATATGCATCTAGTATTTCAAATCAAAATCAAGGCGGTGGATCAAAGAAGGCCGGTCTTGTCCCAACCGCTACTATGACTGAAGAGACATGGATTGCATACAACATTAATGGTTTACCAAGAAGTAATGCATTCATGAACATTACTGTTAACCCAAATGTTAGACCTTCACGCCCAATTGCATCACGACCAATGGTATGGCATGCTGCTACTTATGGCATGAACTGGTAAATATATTTTTATTTAATTGTTTACAAAATAATATAATATTTAAGCTATATTCTATTGTATTATTTAGTTATGAAAATCGTTTTTGATGAACGTGAAACTACTTTATACAACAACACTCTATCTTATATTGCTACACAAAACCCGCAATTGAAAACATCACTGATCATTGAAAAACGCGTTTTACCTATCGGTGATATTTTATTTTACACAAATGACAATGTTCTCCTATCTATAATTGAACGGAAAACAATACCAGATTTGTTTGCAAGCATTAAAGATGGTAGATATGAGGAACAGAGTTATCGATTATCTCACAATGGCGAATGTTCTCTACATAATGTAATTTATATTATAGAAGGAAATATTAGCACATTACGAGCACCCGCTGAAAAAAAATTATTATATTCAACCATAACTTCGCTAAACTTTTTCAAAGGATTTAGTGTATTACGCAGTCAAAGTTGTATGGATACGTCTGAATTGTTAGTGCATATGGCTGATAAAATCGATCGAAAACTACAAGCCGGGGTATCTATGCCAAGTACTATAAATAGCGCTACAACCATAACATCAACAGAGACAGAACAAAATTATTGTACTGTAGTGAAAAAAGTGAAAAAGGATAATATTACACCGGAGAACATTGGCGAAATTATTTTATGTCAAATTCCGGGAATAAGTTCAACAACTGCAACCGCAATCATGAAAAAATTTAATTCATTTAGTCATTTGATGGATGAATTAAAAACAAATCCGAGTTGTTTAGATAATATAGTAATTGATAGTAAAGGAAAAATCAGAAAAGTAAGTAAATCATGCACTGAAAGTGTAAGAACCTACTTATTGCCGAGAACCCTTGAATGAAATTGGTTCAGGTTCTCCATATAAACTTGGAAAGAATTGTGTTTTTGGTGTAAAATAAACCGGCTTTGAAACCATGTTATCGTTATACTTTCCAGATTCAACTGCATCTTGTGTAAATTCAACTCCGCCCCAGTTTGTATCCATTGGATTATCACTTAAGGCAGCTTTTTCAGTGGAATAATGTATTTCGTCTAATTTATTGAATACTCCAATTTGTAAGCCATATGGGTCAAATGCTGGGTAATTATTAACGTTATATTTACTACTTTTTCTATTTGAATCAATTACTGGGGCTACAGTTAAAGGAGACATACCACCCTGTTGGTCAAAAATACTTGGGCGAATTCTGTATACATCATTTCCTTGAACATCATTTTCTTGTTGTAGGAACATAATTGGACAACGTATTCCTTGAGCGCGTTGATTTTCGACATATGCTACATATTCATCGAGGTTATTGAATTGAATTGGCGTTTCATCCTGTGGGTCTGTATTGTTGAATAAATATAATTGATTGCCTTTTTTCACTAACATATTGGGACATTTTGCAGTTTTATTTTGTAATCCTTCGTTTATTTTTTTATCCTTCTTTTTATCAGCATCTTTTACAGAAGCATGTTTAATTGTAATCATGTCAGTTGAATAAATATACAATCCAGTTAAAAATACTATTATTAAAAATATGATTATTAGTTTTCGCGCCATTATATAATTGCTAAAATAAATCTATACATATTATATAGATTTGATTTTATAATATAATGGTTTCTAAATCTAGATCACCACAAAATTTAAGCAAGAACAAAAGTCATCCTAAAGAATCAAAAACATCACTACCTAGAACGGTTATAGGAAAAATATATTCAGATAATTGTGGCCATTGTACTATTATGCAACCAGAATGGAAAAAAATGAAGGAAAATATAAAAAATAAGTGCAGTAAATATAATATACCCGAACCTGAATGTTTAGATGTTGAAATAAATACTAATTTAGATGAGTTAGATGAATTAGATGAATTTAATAATAAAAATCAAGATTTTTTACAGCAAACTAAAATAGCATATGAATATGTTCCTACTATATTTGTAGTTTACGAAGATGGTATTAAATATTATGAAGGAGAACGTTCTTGTGATAAAATGGAGAGTTTTATGCTAGACCGATACTATAAACACCATGGTATTCCGGTATCCATCGGTGGAAAAAAATCGAACCGCATAAAAACAAAGAAGGCTAAATCAAAAAATACCAAAACAAATAAAGCTAAATCGAAGAAAACAAAGAAGAACTTTTTTGCTATATTTGGTTTTTGAAATAAAAATTGAAATTATTTTGTATTTATTAGTATTCAATACAAAATCAACTCTTAATAAAAGGTAATAAAACTTACACAATGAATAACAATATGTCCGGCGTAATTGGTACATCCATGAAAATTAAAGTGAAAAAAACAGTATGTAGTAAATCATTTCGTTTGATTGATTTTCGTGTATATGATGACGTTTTGAGTAGCCAAAAAAAATCGAGCGATGAAGAAGGCGAAAAGAAACCGAAGGAAAAACCGCATATGATTATTCAAATGTTTGGTGTTAATGAAAAGGGCGAAACATGTAGTATTTATATTAATAATTATACTCCATTCTTTTATGTTAAAGTAGCTGACGATTGGACTGATTATGACGCGCGTTGCCTATATCGAGAATTAGTAGATAAAGCAGAATATCACGGTAAATCAATACTTGATGTAGAATTAGTCAATCATAAAAAATTATATGGATTCACTGCGGGAAAAGAATATAAATTTGCTAAAATTACTTTTAAAAATACTGCTGCAATGAATAAAACGAAGAATTTGTGGTATGGTGAGAAAAATGGAGTAAGAGTCCGAGTGCCATTCAAATTTAAAGGTATTAACTTAGATTTATATGAAAGTAATATACCTCCACTTTTGCGTTATTTTCATATTCATAATATTAGTCCATCTGGTTGGGTACAAATCAATACATCCAAATCGAAAATTCCTGAAACAAACACAACTACGTGCGACTATGAATATATTTGTGGTATTGAAAATTTAAAACCATTATCTCAGAAAGAGACACGTGTTCCTTATAAGATTTGTAGTTTTGATATTGAAGCCAGTAGTAGTCATGGTGATTTTCCAGTTCCAGTCAAAACCTACAAGAGACTGGCTTCAAATATGATTGATGTTTTTAATAAACAGCCCGGATTAGATGAATCAAAAACAAAAAGTTTAGTCCAATTGGTTATAATGGCAGCGTTTGGTTATGAAAAGTTCGACGACGTTGATTTGGTATATCCTAAAACAGTACCAAACAAAGAAGATGTTAAAAAGATGACCCGTATTCTATTGGAAACTTCAATCAAAGATGCAGAAAAGATGAATTCTGATATTACTAAAAAATTAATGACAATTACATCTATATTTGAAAATATGAATAATTGTAATGATATAACAAATGATGGTAATATAAACAACCCAGAAGATGATGAAGACAATGATGAATTAGAAGAATGTAGTGAAAATCGTACATTTTATAGAAAATCTACGAAGATGCCAAAAATAACTGCAAAAACTACAATTGTGGATGTATTATTAAACGAAGAATACGATAGAGATCAAAAATTGCAATTTGTCGATAAGGTATTAACAAGTATTTTCCCAGCATTAGAAGGCGATAAGGTTACATTTATAGGTTCAACCTTTATGCGGTATGGAGAAGCGGAACCATATTTAAATCATTGTTTGGTATTAGGTACATGTGATTCAGTTGAAGGTGCAGTTATTGAATCTGCAAAAACAGAGAATGAATTATTAATTAAATGGACCGAATTAATCCAACAAGAAAATCCGGATATTATTATAGGATATAACATATTTGGTTTTGATTATGAATTTATGTTCAGACGAGCTCAAGAAAATCATTGTGAGCGAGATTTCTTGATGCTTTCTAGAAATAAAGGCGAGTTGTCTGCTACTGAAAATAAACAAGGCGAGATTTCTATCGAAAATACAAAAGTTATATTAGCTAGCGGTGAATACGATTTAAGATATTTTAAAACAAGTGGTCGATTGCAAATAGATATGTATACTTATTTTCGTAGAGATTTTAATCTGTCATCTTATAAATTAGATGACGTAGCTGGTCAATATATTAGTGATGATGTTAAAAAAATAGCTTACACTGACCATCCAGATTACGGGGATACAACTGAATTGTATAGTAGCAATTTAACCGGATTGAATATTAATGATTATATTCACATTGAGATTATAGGATTCACATCAGATTATTATAAGGATGGTAAAAAGTTTAAGGTAATTGATATTATCCGTAATAAACAAATTACAGAAATGGTTAAAGGTAAAGAGCAAACGAATACTTATAATGTAATTATCATCCAAGGTAAACATGATGAATTAGATGAATATAAAACAAAATCTATAAAATGGGGAATCGCAAAAGATGATGTAACCCCTCAAGATATTTTTAGGTTAACGAGAGGTTCATCCGCAGATAGAGCGATTGTTGCAAAATACTGTATTCAAGATTGCAATTTAGTTCATCATTTGATGAATAAGATTGATGTAATTACAGGATATGTAGAAATGTCTCGTATTTGTAGTGTTCCTATTAGTTTCTTAGTATTTCGTGGCCAAGGTATTAAATTAACGAGTTATGTAGCTAAAAAATGTCGTGAAAAAAATACACTCATGCCTGATGTAGAGAAATCTTATGAAAATGACGGGTACGAGGGTGCGATTGTACTTCCTCCAAAATGCTCTATGTATATGGACAATCCAGTAGCTTGTGTAGATTATGCATCATTGTATCCATCGTCTATGATTAGTCAAAACTATTCACATGATAGTAAAGTATGGACCAAAGAATACGATTTACAAGGCAAATTAATCAAAGAGACCGGTGAAAAAGACGCATCCGGTAATTATATTTATGATAATTATCCTGGATATGAATACATAGACATTGAATTTGATACGTTTAAGTACATCAGAAAAACCCCTACATCAAGAGCTGAAAAGGTAAAATCTGGTAAAATGGTTTGTAGATGGGCACAACTTCCAGAAAATCAAAAATCGATTATGCCATCTATATTAGAAGAGCTATTGAAAGCTCGTTCTGATACAAGAAAACTTATAAAAACCGAAAAAGATCCATTTATGCAAAATATATTAGATAAAAGACAACTTGGATATAAGGTAACCGCGAATTCATTGTATGGTCAGTGTGGTGCAAAAACATCGACGTTTTATGAAAAAGATGTAGCTGCTTCTACTACTGCAACTGGTCGTATGATGATTACATATGCAAAACGTATTATAGAAGAAGTATATGGAGATAGAGTTTATGAGACTGCTATTCATGGACCGGTAAAATGCAATGCTGAATATGTATATGGTGATAGCGTAGCTAATTATACTCCAGTATATGTTAAGGTTCACGATAAAATAGTTATTTGCACAATTGAAGAATTAGCCGAGAAATATGGAAGGGGTCTATGGGTTACATGCAGAGAAGAAGGAAAACAAGAAAAAGAATTTTGCGAATTATATGACGTAGAAACTTGGACAGAAAGTGGTTGGACGAAATTATACAGAGTTATCCGTCATGTTTTAGCGCCGCATAAAAAAATGATAAGAATTTCTACAGATCAAGGATTAGTAGATGTTACAGATGACCATTCATTGTTAGATATATTTGCTAACCCTATTACTCCTAATGATGTTTCTATCGGAACACCTCTTCTACATAATCCTTTAAAAGATATTTGTATTGATAACCCATATATACCAAATGACTCTATTTATATTTATCATTGTCAAGATATTATTACTGCTGCAAAATATATCAATTATTTAAATAGTAAAAATCATTTTGAATATCATATTACGGCAGGAGAGGATAATTCAGTTATTGTAACACTTGATTTATTAAAAAAAAGTAGTGAAAATATCAAAAAAATACAGGAAATACCATATGAAGGATATGTATACGATTTAACAACCAATAACCATCATTTTGCAGCAGGTGTTGGAAATCTAATAGTTCATAATACCGACTCAGTATTCTTCACATTTAACTTAGAAAATCCAGAGACTGGAGAAAAAATTCGTGGAAAACCAGCGTTAGAAATGACGATAGAAATTGCGCAAGATGCCGCTCAATTATGTTCTGCATATTTAAAACCACCGATGGAATTAAGTTATGAAAAAACATTAATGCCATTTGTATTATTATCAAAGAAGCGTTATGTTGGTATGCTGTATGAAACTGATGCAAACAAAGGTAAATTGAAATATATGGGGTTATCATTGAAACGACGAGATTCGTGTGATTATTTAAAAGATACTTACGGTGGTATTTTGAATATACTCATGAAAGAAAATAATATACAAAAAGCAATTGAATATTTGGATCAATCTCTTGGTAATTTGATTAATGGAACAGTACCAATGGATAAATTAGCGATTACAAAAGCTCTTCGAAGTGATTATAAAAATCCGAATCAAATCGCACATAAAGTTCTTGCAGATCGAATTGGTAAAAGAGATCCAGGAAACAAGCCAAAACCAGGTGATAGAATAAAATTCCTATATGTGAATTCTTCAACACCCAAAGCGCTTCTAGGAGAACGAATTGAGACGCCTGAATATATTACATCTCAAAAACTAAAAATCGATTATACTTATTATATTACGAATCAATTGATGAAACCATTACAGCAGTTATTTGGATTAGCAGTTGAACAAATATGGGAATATCAAAAGAAATCAAGTGCAATAAAAACATATAAAAAAGATATATCAAATATGGAAAATGAATATGGTAAAGATTATGAATTATTTATGAAAAAGAAAGAAAAATACTGTTCAACAAAAGTAAAAACATTATTATTCGATAAGTTCTTAACTAAAATAGCGAATGAAAAAAATAAAATTCAAACGATAACTATGTTTTACCGATAATTTGCATAATATACAGGAAATTCAAATGTAAAAACAACTGATATTTTTTATAATCAATACTTTTTTGATGAGACATAATTACTATATAATATATAAATTATAGTAAATATTTATTTTTTTATTGCTACGCCAATTCCTAAAAATTTTTGATTTGTGTTATTCCAAACTTACGATGATATTTATAAAGTAATTTCTAATATTTTAGAGAAGAAAATAACAAAGGAAAATTTGTCAAATTACTTGAAACATAGTTATAAAATATACAAATCATAACTACATTTTGTCTCATTTTTCTTTCCGATCGGTGTAATTATTTAAATTTGAAATATAATTTTTAATACAAATATTTACCGCATATTCTATATTAAGTGGATTATATTTTTGTAACATATAACTATCCAATGTGGAAAAAGAACGTTTTGTTTCATTAATATTAAACTCATTATTTAAAAGAAAATTAATTGGTTCATTTGATAATGAATTATATAATTTAATAATTTCAGTTAAATTAATATGTCCCGGATTTGTGAAATTACAAATTCCTACTTCATTATTTTCCATCATTTGTAAAAGTATAGGAAATAAATTGTCTATGTATGTAATAGAGATGTCGCATGGGTCAATAATTTTATAATTTAATAATTTAGTGAGTAAATTTCTATTAGAGGGTTTATCAGAAATAGGGTAATTAATTCTTAAGTATAAAACGTTATTATAATTTTTAACAATATTTTCTAAATATATTTTACATTCACCATAAAAATTCTTAAAGTTATTTCCTTTATTATTTTCGGAGTATATTTTATCATTATTGAATATTCCTGCAGAACCAAAAATTGTTAAATGAATTCCTAATTCTTTACATATATTTGCTAATGTTAATTGATATGTTATATTAGTTTCTATTGTTTCTATTTTATGTGTATCACACCAAAATAGATTTGGTGTTCCACATAATCCTGCACAATTAATAATATATTTTGGTGAATAAATAGTTAATAAATTTCTTATTTTTTCAATTTCGTGTAATCTAAGTTCAGATATAATAAAGTTTTTATTAAATTTTTTTAAGAAATAAACTATGCTTGAACCTAAAAAACCATTTGCTCCAAAAACAATATAATCAATTGGTTTTATAAAGTTTTTTATATCATCTTTATCCGATATTAATAAATCTTCTAATTTAGTAGGTAAAATAATATTTATAAATGGGTCTAAAAAATGAATATGTTTTGTATTAGTTTCATTATATTCGTCAGATAAATGATAAATTAAGATAGAGTCTTCTTCTAATGATAAAAAAGCGTGTCCATAATTTGGTGGAATTGATATTTGAAATAAATCAGATGATGGATCTAATGTATAATATTTGGGAACTAAATAATCATCTGCTAATGTATCAAAATTAATGATAATATCTAATATTTTACCTTGAACACATGTAACTAGTTTTTTAAAAGAATTTATATGAATTCCTCTGAATACATTTTTTTTATTACAACTAACAGTACATTGTTTAAAGTCAAAATTATTTTTAATTGGAAATATCAATTTTCCCCTATTATCAGAAAAATCTTTATTCATAAATATAGATATAAAGATTTTTTTATATCTATAATTATGAAAAGATATTCTTCTGAGTGTATAAAAATCAATTCTTGTTTATGTTGTAAAAATACAAATACTTTATTTTTGGATTTAGGCGAACAACCTTTAGCAAATAATTATCATTCTATAGATGAAATATGTAATATATATCCTTTAAAACTAATGTTTTGTCAAAATTGTTATCATTGTCAGTTATCACACGCTGTAAATCCTGAAATTTTATTTAAAACATATAAATATGTAAGTGGAACATCTCAAACAGGCATAAATTTTTTTAAAAATAATGCTATTTTTATAACTAATCATATTAAAAAAAAAGGAAAGATTTTAGACATAGCATCAAACGATGGGACACAATTAGATTTTTTTAAAGAATTGGGTTGGGAAACATATGGAGTTGATCCTGCTACAAATTTATGTCCAATAGCTGAAAAAAAAGGGCATAATATTATTTGTGATTTTTGGAATAAAGATGTAGCTAAATTATTACCTAAAATGGATGTAATTACTGCTCAAAATGTATTTGCTCATACACAATACGTTGATGTTTTTTTACAAAACTGTAATCTAATTATGAATGATGAAACATCATTATTTATTCAAACATCTCAAAAGAATATGATTATTAATTCAGAATTTGATACTACTTACCATGAACATATTTCATTTTTTAATACAAAATCTATGAAAACACTTGTAGAAAGAAATGGTTTGTTTTTAAATAACATTTACGAAGCAGAAATACATGGTAATAGTTATATTTTTGAAATAAACAAAATTAATAAATCCGTTCATAACAATGTAGAAAATTATTTATTAGATGAAGAGAAAAAGGGAATATATAAAGATGAAACATATTTAGATTTTTCGGTAAAAACCAAAAATATCATTGATAATTTAATAACAGAAATTATAAAATATAAAGAAGAAGGCTATAAATGTATTGGATTTGGGGCAGCAGCAAAAGCACAAACATTATTATGTTATGGTAATATAAGTTTGGATTATATTATTGATGAAAATCCTTTAAAAATTGGGTTATATTCCCCAAAAATGAATATTCCTATTGTAGATAAAAATTATTTTATAAACGATACAAAAGATAAATTTGTAATTATAATTTTAGCATGGAATTTTGCTTCGGAAATTAAAGAAAAAATTAGAAAATATAAGGGTACAAAAAAGGTAATTATAATTGAAGCTTATTTTCCAGAGTTAGTTATTCGTAAGTTACAATAGGTAATTATATAAATAATTAATATATTTATTATTTATTATTTATTTCTAATAATTATTTATATATCATAATGAGAGCTAGGAAAAAAACCGTCTTTTTCAGCATCAGAAATAGTTCCATGTTTTCCATAGTATAAAAATCTAGTTAAATGATTAAGTTCTGGCGAAACAGTTTCTGGCTGAATATATGATATACTATATTTCCATTTAAAAGCGAATGTGTTTGGATTATTTATCCATTTATATATGTTATTTGGATTAAATACAGGACAAATAAAACTATTGTCTAATATTTTTGAGGGAATCACTATATTGTGCTTATAACCAAGATTTCGTAAATAAGTAGGAAGTTTTACCTCTAATTTTCTAATATAATGAGATTTTAAATCTTCTGGAGTCATATATGTATTAGGTAAATTATCACTAATAAATCTAATTATATCATGTATCATTTTATATTTAAATTCTACAGGTATACAAACAATATGCCATTCAATTTCGTTTGAATCCCAATGTCCCCAAAAATCTGAGCTATTACGCATTTTTTCTATAGTATTTTTAAAATTTTCTATACCATTTATAGGAAGAATTAAACTATCATTTAATAGTAAAATATTATCATATATTTTGTTTAGTTCAACTATTTTTTTACAAGCGATATTCCAAATATTCCAATCACATCCTGGTCCAGTATTTTTTATATAATTTATAGTAAAAGGTAGAGTGGATTGGTCAATATTATTTATTGTTTCAGATGATGTATAAAATATTATATCATATCCTACATATATTAATGCATTTATACTTTGAATTACGTAATCTTTTATAATATTATCTGAATCATAATGAGCATAAATAGCACAATTTTTTGGTTTAATTTCTGGTTTTACAAAAATAATTTCTTCTTCCACATATCCATAGTTATTATAATACTCTTCTTTACTATTCCATTGGCTAATAGATAATAAGTCATAGTTATAATTAGGAATATTACTTTTATAATTCAATAATGGTCTTACATTTAATTTACAATACATAAAATTAATACATTCATTATATAAAACTGGTAAACCTACATAATGATTTTCCCATCTCCATAAATTTTTTATAAATATAGTTGATAATGGTATATTCGTTCCATTAAACGCATTAAATCTATCTGGTTCTCTATTATTATTAATTGACCAATATTTTTCATCATGACAATCAAAATCATATAACAAACTAGTTACTTTATATCCATTATTAATTAAAATACGAGATAAACCATATTCTCCTGTAAAAATAGCATCCATTTTATCATATTTTTTACCCCAAACTGTATTAGTATGTGTGCCAAAATCATTCAGTATACGAATTTTATGATAATCATCAATTGATGATTCGTCTTTACAAGATATTTGTTCAGTTGTTAATATTCTTATAATATGTTCTGAGCATCTTAATAAACTAAACGTAGGCACTACTTTTGGTCCAGTTCCACCTGGATTTGTATTTGGCAAAAAAGATAAGCATGGGCTACAAATTACAGCATTATATTTTAACATTCTATTGTAAAAAGGAAATAACCAATGATCCTGAATATTATCTTCATAAATTGGCCCAAAACAACTACAATTAATTAGATTCAAATAATCAAATATTTCCCATATAGGTTTATTATATTTTTTTTCATAAAATTTAATACCATTTAACCAGCCTTCCCAATCACTACAATTCTCTTCTTTTAAAATATTAATATTTGGTTTATTTGGAATAACAACTTCACATTGATTTCCATTTATAACAAATAAAGTTTCAATGTTTAAATTCAACCATTTATTGTTTCGTAGCCCATGTTTTATAAAAAATGAAATATTTGTCTGATTTTTCTGTTGATTTTTTCTTTCATAATATACATAAATTATACCAATACGCGATTCTTTAATATTTGGTAAAGAAATATCCATAATTGTAATTATATATTATAATATATTATAATATATTTATGTTTATTTTTATAGAAATAATATTTCTAAATAATAAGGTCTTTCGGTGGAACGGTCTAGATTTCTAAAATAATTGCTTAAATCATCAAAAGTATTCATTGCTGAATAATATAGAGATATATATTTATATTTATTTATTACCTAAAATCTTATTAACATAATACATGCAAAAATTAAATTTAAATAAATATCATGATAAAGGTATTACCGGATTAGTGAATTTAGGCAATACATGTTTTTTAAATTCATGTTTACAAGCATTAAGCCATACATACGAATTAAATGAAGTATTAAATGAAAAAAAATATATTAAATACCTTAAAAAAATAGAAGATTCAGAAATATTGAAAGAATGGGACGATTTGCGAACTTCTATGTGGGAACAGAATGGACTAATTTCTCCAAATAAATTTGTTTATAATGTTCATAGAATTGCACAAATAAAAGATAGAGAACTATTTACAGGATGGAGTCAAAATGATATGCCTGAATTTTTATTGTTTATGATAGATTGTATGCATACAAGTATTTCGCGTTCAGTTAAAATTAAGATTTCAGGAAATAAAAAAAATAACGTGGATGAGTTGGCAGTTCAATGTTATACCCTATTAAAAGATGTTTATGAAAAGGAATATTCTGAAATAATGGATTTATTTTACGGTATTTACGTATCAGAAATTATATCTACGGACGGGCATACAAAACATTGCATTAAACCCGAGAACTTTTTTATATTGGATTTGTCCATTCCACTGAATAAACCACAATGTTCTCTGTATGATTGTTTCGATTTATTTACAACACCAGAATATTTAACTGATGAAAATGCATGGTTTAATGAAAAAACAAATAAAAAAGAAGATATACAAAAGCGCATTTCATTTTGGAATTTTCCAAAAATATTAGTAATTACATTGAAACGGTTCTCAGTAGATGGGAATCATAAGATGAACGATTTAATTGATTTTCCAGTAGATAATTTAGATTTGTCGAGATATATAACAGGATATAGCGCTTCATCATATAAATACGAATTGTATGCAGTATGTAATCATATAGGTAATGTTTATATGGGTCATTATACCGCATTTATTAAAAATGCAAAAGGAAATTGGTTGCATTTTAATGATCAAACCGTAGAAAATATCGAAACCCCATCTGAAGTAATTACTCCGATGGCATATTGTTTGTTTTATCGTAAAAAAAATAACTTTGTATAATATAATAGTTATTTGTATAATATGCCAGATGTTAGTGGAAATAGTACAAAAGATGCCAGTGGAAATAGTACAAAAGATGCCAGTGGAAATAGTACGAAAGCTGCCAGTGGAAATATTGTACAAACCCCTAGTAAAGAATCTAAACAAATAGATACATCTAATATTTTCAAAGAATCGAATTTAGATTTGATTACATGGTTTTTAGCAATATATTTAGTTATTTATTTTGGATTTGGTATCTTTGTAAATACAACTCGAGGTGGATTCAATCAAACGGTAGACATCGCCCTTTTTGTAGGTATTATTGTGGTTTTAATATATTATTATTTTCAATTATCCAAATACGAACGTTCTCATATAACAATTACATTGTTAGATGAATTTAAACACGAATTAAAAGATCCGAACACTACTTTGTATATGGTAATTATCTTAGTATTATGCTATGTATTCATGTTTGCATTTCAAATTCCATATAATTTGGAACAAATGCCGAGATTATTACATTTGATTGTCGCAAAAAGTATTATTTATTTGGTAATGCTTCTATTTGTAATGTTTTTTACATATGTTTTAGGTATACCAATCGTTGATAATATTTACGATACTGTAGGAAAATGGTGGAATGATTTATCAACGTCCAAAACAACACACAATAATAAAAATAACAATGAAATAAAAAAAAATGTAGTAGATAAAGATGAAGTATTCAATATTTCAAATAATTTATATACTTACGATGACGCACAAAATGTATGTAGTGCTTTTGGTGCAAGATTAGCTAGTTATGATGAAATTGAAGATGCATATAATAAGGGTGCCGATTGGTGCAATTATGGATGGTCGGATAATCAAATGGCATTTTTTCCTACACAAAAAAATACATGGAAAAAATTACAAAAAAATCCAAAGAATAAAAATAACTGCGGCAGACCAGGCGTGAATGGCGGATATATGGCAAATCCAAATATTAAATTTGGTGTAAATTGTTTCGGAAAGAAACCAAAAGCGACAAAAGGTGATTTAGATTTGATGAGTGCTCGTAAAAACCAAATTACTCCAAAAACTGAAACTGAAATCGAGACTGAAAGAAAAGTAAAATTTTGGAAAGAAAATGCAGACAAATTATTGAGTATTAACCCACATAATGAAAAAAAATGGTCTGAATATTAGAGCGGCGGTCAAATGGGACAAATTCGTATTTTGATATTTTTATAATTCTATAAAATATCAAATGTAAAAATACTAATAAAAACAGTGTGTTATTATTATAAATATAGAAAAATGCAATTCAATATATTTTTATTATTGTTAACTGTACCAATTATACGCTCATTTACTATTTTATCAAAATCGATCTTGTATAATACCAAATTAATGATGAATATGGAAAATACACATGAATTAGACAGTGATACAAAATATAATTTGAATTGGTATGTAATTGGAGAAGCCAAAAAATTCGTTGAAAACAGACTATATAAAAAAACGATATGGAATAAAAATTATTTAATTTGGAAAAAATCAGGTAAGTATTACGCTATGGATGATGCATGTAGTCATCGAGGAGTAGCATTGTCAAAAGGGCGTATTATAAATGATAATGTAATGTGTCCTTATCATGGTTATCAATTTAATAATCAGGGTGTTCTCGTGGTTGTCCCGGGTTTGAATTTTACAAATACACCATGTCAAAATATTGATACTTATAAAATATTAGAGTCTGGCGGATGGCTTCATATGAATACTATTAGTAATGTTTTCTATAAACCCAACGAGTACAGAGTATTTGAAGAACCCGAATTAAATAATAACACGTTCTCAAATATTAAAATAAAACAAGATTTTCGCAGTTATGGAAGGGTTGTAAGCGAAAATTCATTGGATGTAATGCATATCGGGTTTGTTCATACATTTGGTAATCGAATCCAACCTGCACCAATTACCGAAGTGCCTCCTCATCCAATAGGCGATTACCCATTTCATTATAAAACGTCATATACATATAATTCGGGTAAAGATTCAATTGCTAACAAAATATTTAATGTCAAAGAACTTACTATAGAAAATGAATTTGTATTACCACATACGACAGTAGCGCGTGTTATTTTTGGCGATTTCATAAGCACTGTAATTACATCTGCATTACCTGTTAATGAAACCTTTACTGAGTTGTATGTTAAGACATATCGAAATTTTTGGAGAACTGATAATACAACAAATGTATTTAATGTATTTTATAATTGGATTGGCGATTCTATTACAACTGAAATGATGAAAACAACAGTTAAGCAAGATATGTCTGTTATAGAAAGTATACCATTGGATAAGATAAACGGCAAATTTAACATGAAATTTGATAAATTACAAAATACATATGTAAGCTTCTATAGAAAGTTCATCAATAAACGTTAAATGATAATTAATTTATAGAAAGTGTAAAAATTTAATTCTATTGTATTTATATAAAAAATTATATGAAACAAAAATTAACAAAAAATAAAATTGTAAATTTAACATTTGTCATCGTATTATTGATTATAATATACATTATTTTCAAAAAAAGAATTGATATTACTCTGATGTTTTTATTTTATGATATTTATGCTTTATTTGGATTATATTGGCATTTTGAACCAGAATATTGTTCAAACATGAAGTATGGGTTTACACCAGTTATGCCATTGAATTATTACGCTGAATTTAATAAAGCAATATTTCCAAGAATACCTAGTGGCGATAATACGTTAAACATGGAAAATGTAAAAAATATTTGCGATAAAAATTTTAGATGGTTACAAAAAAATGGTACTGTACATAGTAAACCAAAAGGTATTGCAGTTTTTCATGTAAATCAACCAGATTTCAAAGAAAAAATTATGCAGTATATAAAAAACGACTATCCATTTGTAATCCGAGGTGTAAATTTAAAATGTTTTGAAACTATGCAAATTGATAATATAATGAAAATAGCTGGTAATAATAAAGTATACATGAGTCCAGGTGCAGATGAAAATTGTCCAGATAATATTTTTACTGAATTAAAAAACATCTTTGAAAATAAATGTTATATAACAAATTCAACAAATTTATTTTACTATTATAAGGATTTATTGCCTGATTCTGATATGGATATAATTAAAAATATGATTGATGGGTACATGTCAAATAATAGCAAGCAGTTATTTTTAAGTGTAGTAAAAGGGAATGGAACTGCTTTACATGCAGCGTACACAAATAACTTTTATTTAATGATTCAGGGAGAGAAAAAATGGACATTTTTTAATCCAAATCAATTAGCATTATTGTATCCATCATTTCAGAAAAAAGGGATTTATATGGCATCTGAATCACGATTTTTAAATATGGATACATATGAATTATTGGATAAATTTCCATTATTAAAATACGCTGAACGTTATGAAGTAGAATTACAAGAAAGAGATATTTTGTATAATCCTATGTCTTGGTTTCATTCAGTTTATAATAAAACAGATGTTTCTGTAGCTTGTTCTACACGGTGGTCAAAACCACTTTCAATTCCAGATAGACATATGTTAAGGTATGGACATATGATTAACCCTGAACTAAGAAATTATGTTAAAGATATATTTATAAATACAGGAGTATTAGGTATATCACAAATTGATGAGCATAAACATATGATTGGAGAAAATAATCCTGATGCAATACCATACTGGGATAAATATACAAATGATTCACATAAATTATGTGCGGATGAAGATTGTTCTGTTAATTGGCATAGATAAATGTATAAATATTCACTTATATAAACGAGTGAATATTTATTGTAATTCATTATATAGGATATATTTTACATTTTTTGTTGTTTACGAATTGTCATTCGTTTATATAAAAACTATCAATAATATTACAAGTATTACTACTATAGTCGCAATATAACATGCCCATTTTTTATCAGAATTGGATAATTCAGTCGATGCTGTAATCATAATAGATACTAATTTTATAATTATTATATATTGATTGAAACTTCAAGGATCAATTTTTTTTGCGAATTGTTTTTCGCTTGTTCTTTGTTTTTTCTTTGTATTTTTTTGTTTTGTTATGTTTTCTTGGCTGAGTTAATTCGAATATTTCATTAAATTTCTTATCGGAAATTGATTCAATTAATTCGGTAGGTTCAGCGTATTTAATACCATTATTTTTGTAATTATTAACAACTAAGCCTAAAGGCACGGATAAATGCTTGATTTTCGATAAACCTTCGACCATTTTATTTTTAGAACCACCACCTTGAATATTATCTGAAAACTGAATCGAATATCCTCCACGAAATTCATTTACCTCTTTATCATATTCTTCTTCTGATGTATTTTCTGATTCTCCACCTTCAATTGAGAACATAGATTTTTCTAAAAAAGATGGTTGGAATTCTAAAGGTAAAATATCAGTCATATTGTATTTTCCAAATATATATAATACGGATACCTTTATTTCGAAAAGGTTCTACGAATATCTGGAGAACTTTTCACTTCGCGATTTTCTTTCAAATATTGAATAATATATTTAACATGTTCTTCGTTTGGTATTATTTTGTTTAACGAATTCTCGATATATGCATATGTAAGTGGCGGATACTCTTTTTTGTCATGATATTGCAATGTTCCATCACTTATTTGAATTTTTTTATTTTGTAAATTATTTTCTGTAATATAATTGCATATTTGAGAACCTAGTGTATGTTTCATTTCGCGCATTGTTTTCGTTTTTTCATTAACAATTTTTAGCTGGGAATCCAAAATAGTCCATTTTTTTATATTTTCTATGAATTGCTCCCTTTCTTTTGATTGTATTGTTATTTCCATCTCGATTAAATTTTATATTATCTATATTTATGTATATCTATTATTATTTATCTACAAAAATAAATTTCCTGGATTATCAGGAAATTTATACAATTACATACATATTAGTGAACAATTTATTTTCTAAAATTTTTTCTGGATTTTTTTGCACTTTTGTTTCCATAAACCTTATTTGATCTTCTTTTTACTGCAGTGTTTGCGTATAAAAGTAAAGCAGGAACAGCGATATCAGTAAGTACACCTTTGCCGCCTTTCTTTGATTTGCGACCACCTTTAACTTCTGGCATTCTAACACCAACTGCATCAGGAGTATAACCACTAGGATTATTTGTAGCAATTACATTAGAATCTGGAATTGCTTTTTGTGCATCAGGTCCACCGAATACATATTCGGCAAATTGAGATGCCCCAGCACCACCAGATACGCGTAAGTTTTTACGAGTTCTCTTACTTGAAACGTTTCTTGGCATGTTATAAAATATATAATATGAATATATTTTAATTTCGATTCAGTTTTTTGATATTTTTGCTAAATCAATTATATTTATTGTTTTTATATAATAACTTCAATAACAAATATAAATTAACTAAAACAATAAAAAAGAAAAATATATGATAAATACAAATTAACAATAAATAAACGTATATTTCATTATAAATAAAGCTAAATAACGGTTTAACTATATCTTTTATTTCACGCTTTGTATCTTCATTTTTAAAAAATTCAATGCATGTATCTTTAATACTTTTTGCCATTTAAACATATACTACAAACAAAATAGAAAATAATGAATAAATAATAACGAGATTTATTTTTTATACGCTAATAAGTGCATAATATTACACATATCATCTTCGTCTTGAAAATCATATTTTGTTATTTTGCTGCGACACAACGAACAATTTATACAATGGTTTTTTTCGTTTTTTTCAATAATCTTATATGTACAATCATTACAGTATATATGGTTGCAGTTTGTTCGAATCGCTTTGTTATGTAGTATATCGATCAAGCATACCGGACATTCTGTATTATTATGTGGTAATTCAAACCCAAGCCCGCAACCAATATTATGTTTATTTTTTGTAATTAGTTTTTTCTTTTGAGGAAGGAATGATTTCCAAAATTTTTCTTTTGCAATTTTGTTCGTTTCTTCATCGGTTAAATACAACTTTTGCTTTAACAAATCGATCTCTCGCAATTTTTTGTTAGCTTTTCTAATAACGTTGTTCGTTGTTTTTTCATCAAATACTTCTTCTAGATTATCGTATATATTAGTTTTGATTAACATTTTGATTTAATACTACTAAGGTACAACACAAAAAATAAATCAATTTTATATTTTTAGTATGGTTTTATTCGTAATAACGGTGTAAAAAATGTATATATAAAAAATAAATAAATGAACGGCATACACGATCCAAATGATAAATTTGAATTTAACAAATTATTGCTAACAAGTCCTACTGTAGTATCCGGTGGTAATCATTTTATTAAATATTCGATGAATGACATGCCACTTTATATTCAACCGCCTAAATGCAAAGTTAAGCAAGGTATTATTAAAACAGGAAAAAGAGCATATTGTGATTTGATGTTTACAAACGAAAACGAAAATTTTATACGCTGGTTAGAAAATTTAGAGAATTATAGTCAAAAACAAATTTTTATTAACCGGGAAAAATGGTTTGAGACTGCATTAGATGAGCATGATATTGAGAACTCATTCACAAGTCCATTGAAAATATACAAATCCGGTAAATATTATATTGTAAGAACAAATATACCAACAGCTTTAGGCAAAACCAATTTTAAAGTATATGACGAAAACGAAAATATTATAGATATAGAGACAATTAAGGAAAATGAAAATGTAGCGACAATTTTAGAAATACAAGGTATTAAATGTTCTGCACGAAGCTTTCAGATAGAAATAGAGATGAAACAGTTATTGGTATTAAATAAAGTTGATTTGTTTGAAAAATGCATTTTAACGAAAAAAACAGAAATTGTGAAAGAATCTTTAGAAAAAACAGAAGATGAGAATTTGATAGACAACAGGGATATAGATATAACGAGAAGTGTAGAAAATAACACAGTTGTAATTGAAACTGTAGAAAATGAAAGTCATGACGATAATAATAATAATAATAATAATAATACATCTCAACAAATGAATGATGATTCCAATAATATTAATAATATCAGTTTTGAAAAATACGAAGTGGATGGCGAACCTGAACAAAAAGAAGAAATTTCAAAAAATCTTCAATATATTAATTTAGAAAAAACAGAGTTAATTGAAGAAGTTGATTTGAATTTAGAAAAAATCGAACAAAACGAACCTGTGTTTTTGAAAAAAAGAAATGATGTTTATTATGAAATGTATAGAGAGGCATTAAGAAAAGCAAAATTGGCAAAAGAAATGGCATTATCAAATTATTTAGAAGCAAAACGAATAAAAAATACATACATGCTAGATGAATTAAATGATGATAGTGATTTTGAAGATGATAATTTAAATTTAGAATAACCAATACAATATGTAATAGTACCAATTATTTAGCAAAAATAAAATAAGAATAGAAATATTTTATCCACCGTTTATATAAACAGAATGTTCTTGAAAGATATTCAGCGTGGATTTTCAAAATTCTTCACACCTCAACGTTTACTTATTCTTATTGTATTCCTTATTTTAGGATTTGTTTTACATTCATACAGTACATCAAAGGTGTCTAGTATCTATGGAATGGAAGACGGATCTGCTTCACAACCTAAAAAAGAGGCACTAATAATGCAAGCTCCTACTGTTTTACCATCTGAATCAACTCAAGAAGTAGATACATCTGCACCAACCGGTAGTGGATATGCTCTTCGTCCAGTAGCTAACCCAAGTGAATTATTACCAGTTGATACTAACAATAAGTGGGGAGAACTTAACTCATTAAACCAAGGAAATATTGCCATGCCTGATTTATTACAAGCAGGTTATCACATTGGTTTAGATACAATTGGACAAACTTTACGTAATGCAAATTTACAAGAACGTTCAGACCCTATCATCCCAAAAAATGATATTGGTCCATGGAACCAAAGTACAATTGAACCAGATTTCGGTCGCACACCTTTAGAAGTCGGATACGGTCCAAGATAAACGTATTATCCAAATATCAAAGATAAAATAGAAAATATCATCCTATTATAATAATTAGTAATTATTATAATGACTACAAAAACATTTACATATCCAAATGGATTTCGTATTATTTATGAAAAATCATCTAACAATACTCCCATTTCATGTATAGAAATATTATGTGATATTGGTTCAGTTTATGAGAATAATGAAACTCGCGGTGTATCTCACTTTATTGAACATATGTGTTTTAAAGGAACCAAAAAGATCCCAATACCTAAAAATATTTTTGTAGAATATGATAAAGTAGGAGCATACTTAAATGCTACCACTGATAAAAGATATACATATTATACGATAAAGTGCAGTAATGAATATGTTGAAAATAGTATCAACATAATGAGTGATATGCTATTAAATTCAACTTTCAATAAAAGTGAATACAAGAAAGAGGAAAAGGTGGTAATTGAAGAAAACATTAAAGATGTTAATGATGCAGAAGAAATTTTATTTGAAAACTTAGATAAACTAATATATAATGGTAGTTCCTACGCGTTTCCAGTAGATACAATCGCGTACCATAAAGGTAATTTGGATTATAAAAAGGTTATAGAAATGTATAATTATTTTTATCAACCCAATAAAATGGTATTAAGTGTTGTATCCACTTTACAATTCAATCATATTAAGCAAATGGTCGAAAAAACATTTTTTGTAAAGCAAAGTGTGAATCAAATACAAATTCCTAATAAATACCCGATATATTCTTTTGTATTACCACAAAACGAAATACAGTATAGTATCCAAAAAAAGAATGAAATTTCAACTGGTCATATAGCAATTGGATTTAGAACAAATTATTGTGATAAATATGCATTAGGATTGTTAAAAGTAATATTAAGTGGTCCAATGAGTGCTAGATTATTCATGTTATTACGTGAAGAAAACGGATTAACATATAGTTCATATGCATCAGATGAATATTATGATTTGCTGGGAGAATTTCTATTTTATGCTGAAACCGATTCTACGAAAATAATGAAAAATGGTTCAAAGTTAGGAGTATTACCGTTGATTATTAAATTAGTCAATGGATTGATTGAAGATGGAATTACAGACGACGAATTGAAATTAGCAAAAAAATATTTAAAAGGTGATATGGAACTTGATTTAGAAGATAATGAAAACTTAGCATTACATAATGGTGAGAAATTACTAGTATATCCAACTGAAAAAATGATTCCATATTCAAAAATATACGATACATTTTATAAAAATATTACAAAAAAGGATATTGAAAATGTAATCAGAAAATATTTAAACAAAAAAAATATGAGTGTTTGTATTGTTAGTGAAAACTTACCATCCTTAGATAAAATCAAAGAACAATGTGAAAAAATTATTAGTTAAAACAACGAAGAATTAGAGCAATGCATATTTTAATTTTAATGACACCCAGAGGGGCGGAATGAAATATTCGAATGTATAAAATAAAAATAAGATATTATTATATATATGTCAAAAGCTGATATTTTAGGATATATATTAATTGCGTTCGTTGTTATCATATGTTTATATATATACTTTGATACTGATACTTTTCAATTAAAATGTATTGTATCAACAGTCGATGGTCATAAATATTGTGTTAGGGAACGCGCAAATATGAAAGCTGCCGCAAATCTACTTGCTACAATTACTGAAAAATGTAAAAAATTAGTATCATATGTTGGACAAAAATATACCGATCAAGAAAACGTTCAACGATTAGTTAAAGGCTTTAATCCTAAAAAAGTGTCTGAAACCCTTCCAACAAGTGAATATACTGCATATAGCGAAAATAAAGGTGAAAAGCTAGCATTCTGTTTGAATAAGAAAAAGGCAGATTCAAGTAATTTAATCGACGAGCATACACTTACCTTTGTAGCAATCCATGAATTGTCTCATGTAATGACAAAATCAGTCGGGCATAAATCTGAATTCTGGCAAAATTTCAAATTTTTATTAGAAAACGCAAAAGAAGCTGGAATACACGACCCTGAAGATTATAAAAAAGAACCAAAAGAATATTGTTCTATGAAAATTCATGATAGTCCATATTATGATTTGAAGTAGGTATTACATATAATATATAATCATACGTAAAAATAATAATTAGAACCCGGTGCTATATACACTCCTAATTCTGATAAAATATACACTTTTTCATCTGATATTTTCATCGACTCTTTGGCCCATTCCCATTCTACATTTTCTTCTTCTCCTGGCGTAATAATATTTTTAACATTCTTACAACGCATACCGATAAGTCCAGTAATGCAGTCTGGTTTTTTATATAAACATCCTATCTCTTGATAAGAACCGTACCTTATAATGCAGTCCACATCATTATATATATCATTTAATTTATCAAAAAAATTACATGGGTTCGTAATAATATATCTACCTGTCATCTTAACTATAAAATCATCATCTTTTATATGAAAATTATGAATACATAAATTAACATCAGTTAATTCCTTGATTCCTTTGTTTGCGGTTTGTATTAAATTTGAATTTGTATATAAAACCGGAAGTTTAAAATCATCAAGAAATGAAGATTGTTTACCAGTATTTTCAACTATTACAATTTTTATATTATCTTTATTATTACAATAATTTATTAAGGTTTGAATCCCGTTGATATATTGCATTTTTCGAATTTCATAGTCTTGATCTAATAAACAGCATGTAATTATAATATAAATCATAATTTGTATTGTAATACGTCAATATATCTTTATGTTGTAAATAAAATTTAATAATTTACCACCGATTTATTTGACTTAAATATACTATACATTGTGCGTATGATATCCCAAGTGAATACCTAATCTGCAAGCTGCTTCCTTATAAATATATTCGTATTTTTTATCATGCCAATCTGAAGGTAGAATCGGTAAAAATTCATTATATATATCTTCATATGTATAAGACGCACCTCTAGAATGTTTTTTAGTGCATATAAAATCAGCAGCTGAACCAAAATCTAAAAATATTCCTTTTGGATATAATTTAGTTAATTCGCATATAAGAACTTTCGCGGACATACCACATGATGTAATAACCATAGGTTGTTCGTCATCGCCGATATGTGTTTTAATAGCATTAAAAACTTCTTCGAATTTTGTATCAAACCAATTATTAAATGGAATATTAACCATATGGTCAGATTTAACTAAATATTGTAATTTTACTAATAATGGATTGCATACAATTATCTTTTTCAAATTGGATTCTTGTATTGATCGATATAAATTCATTTTTTGTATTATAGTATCAGTTCCAAAATCAGTTTTATCAACTATAAATGTGTGATAATATGCCCATTTTATTCTATCTGTATCTTCAACTAAGCTTTTCCAAAATTCATTTGTGTTTTCATCCCACCACATACCAATATAACTATTATCTACTTCTTGAGTCATATACTTAAATGAATCGATTAGTCCATTTCTCAATTTATCGGTATATTGGTCTCCATCGCAGTTACCTCCGGAATGTGCACTAGCGCAAAAATATTCACCATCCCCATATTTTGAGAATGATACAGGTTTTTTTTCTTTAATACAATTTGTGATATTTGTAATTATATCCATGTATATATTAAATAGTAGATAAAATATATTTATATAGTTAATATGATAATAATAATTCACTTACATGGTAGATTAGGTAATAATAGATAGTATATTATTTTGCACATATGATAAAATAATATAATTACAATTACAAAAACATAATGCATATTATATAGTATGATTATATACGAATGGATATTTCAAAAATAGTTAAGATCTGTATATTAGGATTAAATAATAAAATTACAAAAGTAATCGTTTATTCGAATAAAGTAGAATTGGATAAACTATTTAGTAATGTAGACCTGGAAAAAATAAATAATGACAATCCAGACATAATATTCTCTACACAACAAATTCATATAGACGATTCTATACGTGTAATTAAAAACAAAATATTAAAAGAATTATCGAACATATCATACAAAGAGTTGTATTTGTTCTCGCAAATTAAACGGGAATTACCTATTTTAAATATTTATAAATCAATTACAAAAAACGACGAAGAAATATTTACAAAACAAAAATTTAGCCAATTTGCAAAAAACATAAATATTGATGAAGGCGAAAGAGATATTGATGCATATACATATGAAGATTTGATAGAACTAGCCGGAGAACATATTGTATCTATACCATTCGGCCAAAAGTTCGAAAAAGAGCATGATTATTTATTTGTATCAAACCCGTTTCAATTAGAATCGGTTGATACAATTAACACAAGTTCTCTCTTTTCTTTTGAAAATTCATTGTTTTTTAATTTCGGTTCTCCAATAAATAATACTTTCTATGTTTGTTTTGCTGAAGATGTATTCGAATACGCAGATCAGCACAACATAGATACTTCGCTAATATCACAAATGTATTTTCCGTTTTTATTCAAAGAGAATATAACAAATGTATCTACATTGCTTGGACAAAAACAATATTTATTAGAAGATACAAAAAAAAACATTACTGATGATACGTGGAAGTTATATGAAACCGTTGATATGTTTTATGATATATATAATTCAAAAAAGTCCGATTCAGAGTTCTCGTATTTTGATACTGGAATACAATCATTTAATATAACAATCAAAACAGAATTTGTTAATTTATTACCATTAGATGCTATATTTAAAAATATTCATGCTACAAAAGAAATGCCATTTATAAAACACAATCCTGGATTTAGAAGAGAGAACATGTATAGACTATATAGTGAAAAGCTATCTAAAAATGGCAAAAAAATTCCATATTTATCTTCGTCTGAGATATTAAAGCTTTCAAAAGAAATAGGTAAATCTGGTAATATTTCATTGTTAATTAAAACCGTATTTGAAGGTTCTCCAATTCAAATGTATATTCATTTTAAACGCGATGGTAATGTACAAGTACAATCATCTTTAGTATCACCAATAAGTACTACGTCATTAAACCAAATACTATTACAAGTATTAAATCCTATTATCGACAATATAAATGAATTTTTAAATAAAACTGGATACTCAATTCGTCGATTTACTACATTACATGATAATTATATTATTATCAATAACATTCAATATACATCGAGTGTTTCAATAACGAAAAAAATGGATCTGGAAAAATATAAAAGTTGTATATCAAGCATTTTTGTAATAAAAGATACGAATATATCCGGTGCGGACGGTGCAAAATTAATTTTCAAACGCGTAGAAAATTATCAAGAAATGGATCCGATTGAGGAATTTATTACAGTCGAAAAAAATAAATTAACTGAAGTTGGAGATATAATACAAGCATTAGTAAGCGAGTTTGATTTAACCCAACAAGATGCAGAAAAGCGCGTTGTCGATTTTTTCAAAGGTCATACAATGTTTAATGATAAAATAATAGAAAATTTTGGATTTCCTGTATCAATCAAATTATTTCCTATAGAAAATAAACTGAAATTAGAAGTATCTAATATAAACGCAATTGAATATATCGAAGTTTTATCCATTTACTTTGACAGTATATTGAGAATATATCAGGCACCAAATAGCACAGAAGTAAGCTTAAAACATATCGAATCTGTTTGTAAAAAGAAAATTAATTATGAAAATGTCGATAAACCCAATATTCAAAATATAGTCGCAATCGCGCCGGTTATTGGAGTTATTCCACAAGCAATTGAATTAGATAATAGTCTAGATAGCGATTTCTTTAAAGATGACTCTGTGGAAACCCCGGAAAAGCAAGAATTAGTTGAATCTATCGATGATGATTTTTTCGGAATGGATGTTGAAACTACATTACCAATCAACGATATTGCTAAAATTAAATCTAGTTCTCAATCAGTTAATGGAGATAAGGACGACGACGACGACGATGAATTCTTCGGTATGGATGTTGACGAAGATGAAGAAATTGAAGGAGGCGAAGGTCCAGATGATCTAGAAATTAATGTAGAAGGCAAAAAATTAAAAAACCCAAATCCATTTCAAAGTAGAATTGAAGAACGCGATCCAAAACTCATATTAAAAACAGAAGTTGGTAAATATAATCGATATTCGAAAGTATGTCCTCCCGCTGTATTACGTCAACCTGTTATATTAAATAATATCGAAAAAGAAAACATTGATAAAAATCATAAAGGTTCATATACAACAGCTATCCAATATGGTTCTGATCCAACTAACCCATATTGGTATATCTGTCCTAGATATTGGTCTTTAAAATCCAACGTAAGCTTAACTCAAGAAGAAGTTAACGAAATCTTAAAAACAAATCCAAACGCTATAATCCCAAATAAGGCATCAGTTGTTCCAAAAGGTGCTTTCATATATGAATTCAATGCACCAAAAGAACATTTGAACGAAAAGGGAGAATATATACCTCATTATCCGGGATTGCAAAAAGATTCTCATCCAGATGGATATTCAGTTCCATGCTGTTTTAAACGTCAACAAGAAAAACAAGAGGAAAGAACCGTAAGAATAAGCAATTATGTAGTTGACTCGACTAAATATCCAGTTCAACAAAATAGATGGGGGTTTTTACCAGTAGCTGCTCAATCTTTTTTTAAAATAGATAATCGTAAATATGTAGTTAAATCAAATCCATCTACAATTAAACCAAATACACCATGTTTATTGCGATATGGTGTTGAACAAAATATAAATCAATCATTTATGGGTTGCATTGCTGATATTTATGCATATGATAATGATGTACCAAGTCCAAGTATAATTCAAATGCGTAATATTATCTATAACGCAATTACGTTAGATATGTTTATCAAATACCAAAACGGTTCTTTGGTATCTATATTTAAACCAAAAAATTACAAACAAATGGATATTAATGTTGAAAAATACAGAGATTCTGATTTTGCACAAATTATTTTAGAAAATGATCCACAAAGTGAGTATGAGATTTCATTCTTAAAAGAAACAATCGCATCCTATGAGAATTTTTTAAATTTTTTGATAGACGAATCGTCGCATATAGATCATACGTATATATGGGATATATTATGTCAACCAAATACAAAGTTATTAAAACGTGGTATTAATATTATTATTTTAAATATATATGAGCAGGATTCAATTGAATTACTATGTCCTACCAACTATTATAACGAAAACAAATATGATGATAAAAAAGGTACAATGATTATAGTAAAACAAGGCGATTTTTACGAACCTGTATATTTATTTGAGAACAAAGACGGAGAACAACACGCAATGAAATTATTTTATAAAAAATCAGCGAAAGAAAATAATTTGATAAAACAAGCCCTCGAAGTTGTACAAGAATATGCAGATAAATTTTGTAAACCAAAAGCAAGTTTGCCTCGATTGTATAAATTCAAAAGAAATAAAACAGGAACCGAAATGGTAAAAATAATTGCGAAATACAAAGATAATATTACAATTGAAAAACAAATTATTAATTATAATTCAAAGTTAGTAGGATTTACTGTAAGTATGGAAGAAGGTTCGGGTTCTATATTTTTACCATGTTCTCCATCTTCGATTATGGAAGACATTGACATGGAATTTTTTGATTATTCAGATATGTGGAATGATTATGATAATACAATACAATTGTTATTAAAAGTGAATGAAATAACTGACGGTAATATTAATTGCGTTCCTAAACAAAAAGTCGTAGAATACGATAGTGTATCAAACAAATATATGGTTATAGGTATTATTACTGATACGAATCAATTCATAAAAATAAATCCGTCTATTGATTTAAATACAGTCATAGATGATGGTCTGGAACTAATTAATGGTTCAGATTATATTGAAGCAGATAAACATATAACAATACGTGGACAACATGACGAAGAACGTGTAAAAATAATGCGTAATGTAGATTTGGAAAGTCAATTTTACTCAGTTTTTCGAACTACAATACGAACATTGTTATCTCAATATGAAAACAGAAAATATAAATTAGATATTATCTCTATTTTAAATTCAGATGTATACTCATACAAAGAACAATTGAAAAAAATAGGTACAATTTTGAAAACTATATCAACCGACTCGTTTTTGTTTCAAGATATAGAAAAAGAGCGCATTCGGCTATTAAAAGAAATAACAAACTGTTATATTAATTGTCGCGATAAACCATATTGTGTATCAAATTCAGATGGTTCATGTGTTATAAAAATTCCAAAATTAAATTTGGTTATAGGTTCAGACAATGAAAAAACATATTATATTCGTTTATCTGATGAATTAATACGCTTTGGACGCATTCGTTCTTTTATGTTAGAACCAAAATTCTATTTAAATTTAACAAATATGGAATATAAAATAATGGATAACGAGATTCTATTATTAGATTCTTTCATGAACCCTGAATATTTTGCAGAATTGAAACCATTCAATATCGATAATTATATTCAAAATATACCATATGATGTAGCTATACCAGACCCTAGTATATCACAAAAATATTCGAATAAGACTACAAATTAGATTTTTAGAATAATTATAGTTCAGAAATTATAATTATTATTGGCATATTTGTTATGCCATAGAGTATATACAAAATCATAAATAAATTATGTTTATTCCTTGATTTGCTTATATTGTTTCCAAGATATGGATTTACCCTCGGTATATACCAGAGGCGGGGTTGGTTCAATTGTTTTTTCGATGTTCTGACCTCGTTTCATTGCAGAATCTACATATAATTCTTTTAAAATAGTTCCAACCATTACGGAACCTTCATGTTGATCAACTAAACCATCTTCTATTTTTTTGAGAACATCGAGTAATTTTCCCATAATATTCAGATCCAATTCGTCTTTATGTGTCTTATTAAAAATATCAGTGTAATGATTAAATAGAAATCTACACTGCGATTGGCATAAATTTAAGAAACGGTCGGGTTCATTTTTTCTTACACGCGCATGTTTTTTCTTTAACTCTTGCATTTTCATAATATCATTACGAATCATAGAACTGTGCTTTAGTTTGCGAATATTATCAGTGTTATTCTCGCATTCTGTTTCATTAATCAACTTCTTCAAATTTAAACGATCTTCGTTATTCATTCTATATATAGTATAAGTATAACCTTTTTATGTATTTTACGTGTTAAATATACGTTATCATAATTATATACATAAATTGTTATTATATAAATTGTTTTATTTGATTAACCTTACAAAATGTGTAATTTTTTAACTATATTATTATATAGTAAAGTAAATGAAACCTACAAATAAATTTTATTATTTAGAGCCTAAACTAAAAACAACATCTATTCTTTTAGTAATATTTATTATTTTTTTCACATGTTGGTTTATTATGTATTATCTTCATGTATATACAAATTGGGATAGTGTAAAATGTACAAGTGGAGCATTTTATGTAGCGCCCTTATTTGGTAAAGATAGTAAAAAAACATTAGATGAATGTATAAAATTAAGTCAAGAAGAAACAATTGATAAATCGTTGAAACCAGTGAATAAAAAAATAATTAACATTAATAATGAAATAGACGAATTAAACATGAAAGTAGCTACAACTAATAAAAATGCAGCAAATATGGGTAGCTCTATTAACTCACGACTATTTGATGCTACATCAGGTCTTCAACAAAATATATTACATGTCAAAAATGCTCTTAGTAAGATCCTCGGTGCGATTGTTTTAAGCACAAATATGAATAATGGCGTTATAACTTCAACTCAGGCATTAAAAAATAGTTCTTTATCAAAAATGATAAACGCATTTAATAATGTTGTTTCACCATTGTCTACGGCTAAAACAGAAAATATTGAATAACGCGCGAAACATAGTAAAAAACGTATCTATATATATATAAATATACATATGGATAATCAACAACCCATAACATATTCAAATCCTATATCATATTTCAAATTAAATTATACTAACATATATTTATCCTATATCATATGTGCAATTGCATTAATTATTTTGTTTAAATTATATTCGAACATCATGGTTAAGGTTAATAATCACACGGATATGCCACCAGATTTTAGGTCTATTATTATGGGAAATAGTAAAGATACTTTAATGGATACAGTTTATAAAATGTTAAATTTAGTCTTATTTGAAAAACTTCGACCCATTAACTATGAATTAGATGAATATAGTAATGATGTAGATAATTTACGTGATAAATCGGAAAATTATAAAGCAAAATTAATAAAAACAAACGCGAACATGATAGTCGATTTGCAAAATTCATATATAAATACCAAAACTACGATTGAGAACCTTAAACATACTATTAACAAAACAAACAAAATGCATTTAGCAAATGTTGCATCCATGAATAAAATTTATGATTTATATTCAACCCGCGTTAACACTTATGTTAATGGGTTGATAAAAACTATGGAAAATTTACAGTATCAAATCAATATTGCATACATAACACCAACATTAACCATAGTAATTGATCCTATTCATAAATTATATAACTCTATTTATGATACTATAATGAACAATTCTGGTTTTATAAAAAAATACGCAAAACAATTTGATTTTAATAAAGTTAAGCCAATTCAAATAAAAGTAGATGCAGCAGGGTCATTGAATTCTAGTTTTGAAAAATCACAAGAAGTTTTGGATAAATTGGGATACTAGATAGTTTACTCTCTGTTCATATATAACATTTTAGCAATATAGCACAAATCTATATTTTTATCTTACTATGTATATATAATAAAATGAAAATTACTACTCAATTGGTTATTTTAGCTGTTGTCCTTCTAATTGTAATTATGTTATCATTGTCATATTTTGCAGTAGAAGTCATGCCATATTCACCTAGTGCTATTTTTTCTAAGCAATTTGTTTACGAAGGTATGGAAGGTGATGATAAAAAAGACTCAACTGAAACAGATAAAACAAAACCAAAGTCAGACGATGCAAAATTAGCAGAAGAGCTTGTAAAAATAATGGAAGAATCAAAAAAATCCGAACCAAAGAAAGAGGAAGAGCTTAAAAAAGACGAGGCTAAAAAAGAAGAAGCTAAAAAAGTGGAAGGATTCCAAGGATTACAACCATCCCCTTATGTAAACGAACAAAATATTGATCCTTTCGGACAAACCCCCGGCAGTTTGGAATGTGATGCCAGATCGTCTGGTTTACACAATTCTAAAGGAGGTTTATGTTTAACAAAAGAACAACTTAATCTATTGAAAACAAGAGGCGGTAATTCAACTGGTGGAGATTTTCAAATTGGCAGTTCAACTCTAAATAAATAAATGAATTTTCAATACTATATTTTACTATTGAAAATGAAAAATATAATTATATTTATAATGAATTATCGATTTGATTTAGTATTTTCATATTGGATACTACTGTGGTTTATATTATATGAACACAATTTTACTAGATACAACCCTAAGTTTGCATTACTGATTGGATTATTTGAAAACATGGTTTATCTATTATACATGATATTTTACAAAAATTCAATATCAAGTATATGGTTATTCGTTATTATCAATTTTTTTATAAAAATTGTTCCATTATACATAGTAGCAAATACGGTTATTCATAAACGTGATATACTATTTACTCTTTGTTTAATCGTTGTCTATATAATATGGCTTGTTGTGAACAATGTTAATGTATACCAATATATCAAAGATCCACTGAAAATATTTAGAGAAAATAAAACTGATGAAACCCCGTTGATTAGTATTATCAAACATCAAATTGATTTGAACATTGAAAAAAATTGATTTTTTGAATAGAATATAATTAACACGTAGATACTAATTATACAAAATGGTTAAATCAAAGTTATTGTCTATTAAATCGGTAAAAAAATCAGTTAGAGTCCCTTTAACCAATTATGGGCGTTCGCATTGCGCTGATGCGGTCTGGTCTAAGGCAGTCATACTAACTGGTAAAAATCCGAGTATGTATCGGTTGGATGTTATGGGTAAGCTAATAAAACGCAACAAGCTAAATGCAATTGGATGTAAATATGCATGGAATATAGACCATATCATTCCACGTTCACGAGGAGGTTCGGATGATATTACAAACTTACAGCCACTAAATCGCGCTGATAATATTCGTTTTTCAAATAAATTAACTACAAAAAAACCGAATTACAGTCATCGTTCTCATCACGATGCTTTATTATCTAAACATGGCATTCATAATATAAGTTCTAAACCGATTTTACGTGTAGGTCAAATTGTTTATGCAAGACAGTCGCCTATTGGTAAACTTTGGGCGTTTGCAAAAATTAATAGTATCAATATAGATACCGATACAGTAAATGTGCATTGGATTGATGCAGCATATAACCAAACTATTTTATACGATTCTCTACTTTTTGATATTGATTATATAATGTAATATAATTTATTATAGAAAAAATCAAACATCAAACGTATTCATACAATGAACACAGTATTTTATAGTTTGGCCTTTCTCTGGAGTTAAATCAATGTAATCTTCGACAATTTCATGAGAACAATATTTCAATAAAAAAATGTTTAATCTATTAATTAAATCACTGTATTCAGTTGTTTGTCTGGATTCAGGTATAAGACTAAGACATTTTTTTGCCGAATTCACGGCTATTAATAAATCATTTATTAGTTCATCATTATTCATAATATATTATTTGTTATTAACATATTATGTAATTGACGGTTTATTTCACTTTACAAATATACAATTTATACATTTATACATACATTGCCAACAAACTCTGATTTTGGGTCTCTTCATTTTTAATAAATACGTCAGCGTCCTTTTTACTTACAGTGAATGGAAACTCCACTTTTATATCCATATCCTTTGTAAAAACGTTTTTTTCGGATTTAACCAATCTGAATAAATTCAATTTGGTGTGAATAATTTCGAGGCAACGTTTCAAATTACGAACTCCATCTTCGCTCTTGGTCATTGATTGGTTTGTAATAATATACTCCAATGTCTCTGTTGGAATGATTACTTCTCCCTCTTTAAAACTTACTTGTTCGCGAATCTTCGGTAAAAGGTAGTTATTAGCGATTGTAATCTTTTCCTTTGTATTGTATCCCTTTGTTTGAATGCGATACATACGATCTTTCAAAATTGAGTTAACCTTGGATTCATCATTATAACTGAATATAAACAAACATTTACTCAAATCAAAATTAACGTCTGAGAAATACTTGTCATGAAATTCAGAATTTTGGGTTGTATCCGTTAAATGTGTTAATATACCGATAATTTCTTGACCGCGTGGTGTATCACTAATTTTATCCAATTCGTCAAAATATATTACAGGATTCATGCATTTGCTTTCAATTATGATTTGAACGATTTTACCCCAACTACTTCCTTCATATGTATATGAGTGTCCTTCTAAGAAACTACTATCACTTGCTCCACCCAATGCAATGAATGCAAATTCTCTACCTAAAATTTTACTAATACCCTCTTTAACTAATGTGGTTTTACCGGTTCCCATTGGACCTTTAATTGCAATTGCAGTTCCCATAGCCGAAGGGTTTGCTATCCATTGGCCGACCATTTGCATAATTTGCATTTTGGCATCATTTAATCCAAATGCACAATTGTCCAATGTACTCATTGCATTTTCCATAAATTCATGGCAATTATCTAATCCGTCAGATAGTTTAACATCCAATGCTTTGTACTTTCCAAATGGAATACGCATAAATGTATCTACCCAATTCTTGATTTTATAGTACTCAGAATCACTTGGATCCATTGATTTCAACATATTCAGCTTTTGCATTACAGTAGCCTTGTATTTTGTAGGAATTTGCGATTCCAATAAAGCTACTCGATAAGGTTTATCAATTTGAATATGACTGTTAATTTCTTTCAAATCGTTCATTATTTTTAATTGTTCTTTGTTTGAAAGGTTTTTCTTGAAATAGTCAATTTCACTTGTAAATTTATTTTTTTGTGCATTTATTAGCTTATGATATTCTTTTGTATTTTTACTACGTGTTTTCTTGATTAATTTTTGGATTGATTCTTTACATTTATCTAGTGATTTTAATAACATTTTACTCTTTGGTTTCTTTTGTAATTTATCAGTTAAATACTTTTTCATATCAACTAGATCCGCATATTCGCTCTCAAATTTTACACGCGTTTCATCATCTTCGCTATTTTCTGTTTTATTTTTATCCGATTTATCTTTTTTCGATTTTGATTTTTTGTTTTTATCTTTTTTATCATTATTTGAAACTTTGTTATCATTATTAACATCTTCTGGTGTTTCTAATTGAACATAAGTCTCTTTCATAAACGTTTTTTCATCATCACTATCGCATTCTTCGTTTTCATCTTCCAATGCAGCCTCTTCATTTTCTTCGTCTTCATCAAAATCTCCTCCGAATCCAAATATAATATTAATATTTTTACCGTCTTCATCTTCTTCTTCATCTTCTTCGTCTTCGTCATCTTCGGTGTCATCTTCATCTTCGTCATCTTCGGTGTCATCTTCATCTTCGTATCTCTTTTTATTTGCTTTTTTTGCTTTTTTACTCTTGCTTTTTTTATCCTTGGATTTATTGCTTGATTTAGTCTTCTTTTTACTTTTTGATTCTTCATCTCGCTTAACCTTGTCCTTTATGTATTTGGATGGAAATAGTTTTGATGCTAATTTTCTAACTTGCTGTGGTGTAATTTCATCTTCATCATCTTCGTCTTCGTCATCATCTTCGGTGTCCTCTTCGTCTTCATCATCTTCGTATTTTGATTTACGATTTGATTTATGCTTTGAATTACGTTTTGATTTACGAGGTGGATGGTATGACGAATCTGTTTCTTCTTCTTCGGTTTCACTTACAGTTTCATATTCAGACTCTTCTTCTTCGCTGTCAAGTTCATCAATAGTTTCAGATTCATCTGAACTATCATCAGAATCAGAATCCTTATTTTTTCTTAACTTTGTTTTGTTTGAAACAGAGCTCTTGGTTGAAGTTTTGTTGTTGTTGAAACGTGCCATTTTTGAAAAATTAGACTTGGTAGTTAAACGATGTTGTATATTCAAATATATAATTTTATTTATTATATTTCATTTATAAATTATTTTTAGAATCAATTTTTCTAAATTTTACAAAACAATTTACATTTATTATGTAATTTAGTATAATAAACTTCAATATGCGCTTTTAACATATGTTTCTTAGATTTTCAAAAAAATTGAAACAGATTAAAAGAGAATAATATAATATAAACAAATAATATATTATATTATAGTCATGTCCAAAACCAAAATGAGCGATAACAAGGTTTCATCCAAAATTATCGGTATTCAATTTAGTATATTATCGCCTGAAGAAATTCGTAAAAATTCAGTTGTCGAAGTTACTTCACGCGATACTTATATTAATAACAAACCGGTAATTGGTGGATTATTTGATCCACGTATGGGTGTATTGGAACCTGGTACAATTTGCCCTACAGATGGAAACACATATATTGATACACCCGGTTATTTTGGTCATATTGAATTAGCACGCCCCGTCTTCTTTATGCAACATATAAAAGAGATTATGAAAGTATCAAAATGTGTTTGTTTTAAATGCAGTCGTTTATTAATTAATAAAACAAAACATATGCATGCACTTGAAATGAAATCGGAAGATCGTTGGGATTATGTATCAAAGTTAGCTGCAAAAGTTAAGCGTTGTGGTGAACAAACTGATGATGGGTGTGGATGCAAACAACCCGATAAAATTAAATTGGAAGAAATGGCATCAATCTATGCTATCTGGGAAAACATTGAAACTGAAACTGGTGAAACCAAGAAAGTGAACATGCGACTTACTCCTGAAATCATATTAAAAAATTTCAAGAGAATAAGCGACGAAGATGTTAATTTTATGGGATTCAGTCCTGTATGGTCAAGACCAGATTGGTTTATATGTCAAGTTTTACCAGTTCCTCCACCCGCAGTTCGTCCTTCAGTTAAACATGATGCACAACAACGAAGTGAAGACGATTTAACTCATATTTACAGCAATATTATAAAAACAAATAAAGATTTACAAGAAAAAATCGATACAAATGCGTCTGCAAATGTAATTGATGGATTATCTCGTTTACTTCAATATTTTGTAGCTATGATTGTGAATAATAAAACTAAGGGTGCTGCACCATTAGCACAGCGTTCAGGCAGACCATACCAATGTATTATGGGTCGTTTAAATAGTAAAAATGGTCGCATTCGAGGCAATTTAATGGGTAAGCGTGTTGATTTTAGTGCTCGTTCTGTAATTACAGGCGACCCTAATTTATCAATTCGACAACTCGGTGTTCCAATGAAAATTGCAAAGAATATTACAAAACCAATTGTTGTTAATGATCGAAATCGCGATTATTTAATGAAATTAGTCCAAAATGGTCCAGATGTATATCCCGGTGCCAAGATATTGGAAAAGAAAAATGGAGAAAGTGTCTCGTTGCGGTATGTTGACCGCAATTCAATTCGTCTAGAAAATGGCGACATTGTTCATCGTCATATGTTAGATGGCGATGCTGTTCTTTTCAATCGTCAACCGAGTTTACATAGAATGTCTATGATGTGTCATATTGTTAAGATCATGAAACAAGGTGATACATTTCGGATGAATGTTGGAGACACAAAACCGTACAATGCTGATTTTGATGGAGATGAAATGAACATGCATATGCCACAAAATGTATTAGCTGAAACAGAACTAAGACACTTAGCTGCAATTCCATATCAGATTGTAAGTCCTGCAGCAAACGCACCTATTATTGGCATATATCAAGATTCGTTATTAGGTTCTTATAGATTTACAAGAGCAAATGTCAATTTAACACCAAGAGATGCAATGAACTTATTAATGATGTATTCAAATGTAGATACAAAAGCAATTCGTGATGCGGGTAAAAAGGTTTCGAGTTTTGAAGTTCTTTCACAAATTCTGCCACCAATTACACTTTCATACAAAACAAAATTATACGATGACAAAGAGGATTACGAAAAATCAAACAATGTATTGGAAATTCGCAACGGTAAATATATTCGCGGACAGATTGAAAAATCGGTATTAGCTGCTACTACAAAAGGTGTTCTCCATAGAATATTCAATGATTATGGTCATATGGCTTGTTCTAATTACATTGATGACCTACAAAATGTTGTCACTGAGTACATGAAAACAAGTTCTTTTAGTGTAGGTATTAGTGATTTAATTGCTGATAAAAATACGCAACAGAGTATTGTTCAAGCAATTACTGGACAAAAATTAGAAGTGCAATCTTTAATTGACAAAGTTCACTTAGGTATTTTTGAGAATAATACAGCAAATCCAAACTCAACTGAATTTGAAATTCAAGTTAATAAATTATTAAATAAAGCTATGGATGAATCCGGTAAAATTGCTCGTGGAAGTTTGAGTCGAGATAACAGATTCTTAATGATTGTTAATTCTGGATCAAAGGGTAATATGCTTAATATATCACAAATGATTTCTGGTCTTGGACAACAAAACGTAGATGGTAAGCGTATTCCATATGGATTTGATAATAGAACACTTCCTCATTTTAACAAGTACGACGATAGTCCAAATGCGCGTGGATTTGTTGAAAATTCATACATTTCCGGATTAACTGCACCAGAATTATTCTTTCATGCAATGGGTGGTCGTATTGGTCTTATTGATACTGCTGTTAAAACCTCACAAACTGGGTATATTCAACGTAGATTAATTAAAGGTCTAGAAGATTTAAAAGTCGAGTATGATATGACAGTTCGTAATAATAAAGGTAAAATTGTTCAATTCGCATATGGAGATGATGGTATCGATACAACACGCGTTGAAAATCAAGTTGTACCTATTGTTGGTATGAATCTAGAAGAAATTTATATGCATTACGATATTATTGGATTAAATGATTATGATAAAGATTTGTTAAGTATTTACAGCAAAGGTACTGTAGCTAGAATGAAAAAACAGCGTGAAGAAACTCGTGCTATGTGTAAAAAAAACATAAATAAAATGATCGAATATAGAGACAAAATTGTTAAATCTGTTTTTAAAAACAAAGACGATAATACTGTTAAAATTCCAGTATCCTTCCCAAATAATATTGCAAATATTCAAGGTCAATTGAGTTTAAGTGCAAACTCAGTTGTAGATATAACTCCATTGGAAGCATTCCAATTAATTGAAGAATATTATAGACGTCTTGAAACAATTGAATATGTTAAACCAAATAAATTATTTGAAATTTTATATTATTATTATTTATCACCAAAGGATTTGTTGGTTAATAAACGTTTCCATAGAAAAGCATTGATATTACTATTAGAAACCATTATTCTTAAATATAAACAATCCATTGTTCATCCTGGAGAAATGGTTGGTGTAATTGCTGGCCAAAGTATTGGTGAACCTACCACACAAATGACATTGAATACATTTCATTTGGCTGGTGTAGCAAGTAAATCAAATGTTACTCGCGGTGTTCCGCGTATAGAAGAATTATTGCGTCTTACAAAGAACCCAAAAAGTCCATCTTTAACTATATATTTGAAATCAATTGATGAACATGATAAAGAGAAAGCTGTCAAATATGCAAATATGATTGAATATACTAAATTGATTGATGTAGTTAAATCAATTCAAATTTGTTTTGATCCAAATGAACGTAGTACATTTATAGAAGATGATCGTATTCTATTAGAACAATATTATGAGTTTGAAGATATGTTAGAAGAATGTATTAATCAACAAAACGAAAGTGCTAGTTCAAAATCAAAATGGATTATTCGTATGGAGATGGATGCTGAAATTATGTTAGATAAAAATATAACAATGGATGATATTCATTTTGCAATTAAAAATAGTTCAAATGGAGATAATATTGGTTGTATATTTGCAGATTATAATCAAGATAAATTAATATTTAGAATTCGCGTACTAAACGAAGGTGGTAAAAAGAAACGGATTGCAAATACATTGGATCAATCTGATGAAATTTATATGCTTAAAAACTTTCAAGATGCATTATTGGAAAGTGTTGTTTTGCGCGGTGTTAATAAAATCGAGAAGGTTTTACCACGTAAATTACAAAATATGGTTGTTCCAGAAGAAGGTAAATTTGTAAGAAAAGATACTTGGATATTAGATACAACTGGAACAAATTTAATGGATACACTTGGGCTTGATTATATTGATTATGAAAGAACATGCAGTAATGATATCCGTGAAATATATGATGTTTTAGGTATCGAAGCCGCTAGACAAACGTTATACAATGAAATTGTTGAAGTTATGGAAAGCAGTGATGCATATATTAATTACCATCATTTGAGTTTATTATGTGATAGAATGACTATGACTAAAAATATGGTTCCAATATTTAGGTCGGGTTTACTAAATGATGATATTGGACCCATTGCAAAAGCTACATTTGAGGTTCATACAGAAGTATTATTAAATGCTGCTAGACATGCAGATTTCGATCAAATGAGAGGTGTATCTGCGAGCGTAATGTGTGGACAGTATGGTAATTATGGTACTGGTTCATTTGGGTTAGTCTTAGATATGACTGAAATGAATAAATTAGAGGATAAGCCAATCGAAAAATCAAATACAATTGAAGAGATGTTCGGCGTAGCCCAAGAAACTGTATCCGGAAATTGCTCCAAGAATAATATTGAAATTAAGAATAATATTTCGAATATAAAACAAGGTGATGCTACAGTATGTGATGATGATTATAATATGGGTTTCTAATATGCTAATATGATAATACAATAATAGTAAAATAAAATACAATAAAAATTATGACATTTTTTATTGTATACGCTCCAGGTTAATTCTCTATAGAATTGCGATCTATAACCGTTTCTTTTGAAATGATTCGTATTACTTTTGGGTAATATGTATCACGATCATATCCAGCTAATGTATTTTTTGACATTACAATACATTTGTCTGAAAATTCTGAATTAATGTCTTGATAATCAGGGTTTGATTGTTTCCATTCATTTAATACACCGATACTTTTATAACTGATATCACGTATTGCTGTAGTTAATTTATCAGATGAATTTTCTTTCGACCATTTATCATCACATCTTACATAAACAGTTTCGCGTTTTAGGTCTGTACAATGAATGGGACGTTCGTAAATACTTAATTGTTTTAAATTATCTAAAATAATCTTAGAAATTCCATTTACAAATCCCAATTGAGCATTGTTCTCCAAATCTTCATGTGAAACTTCTATATTTTCTATGAATTCCGGCAAATTAATGGCATCCTTACATTGTTCATTTAAAAATACGTTAATATTGAATTTTTGGTTGTTATTTATTAAATTACCATTTATGTTATTTGTCATTGTAGCATTTGTTATCGACGTTGTTTTTGTAATTTCAACTAATTTGCTCATAATCTCATTTTGTTCTTTTGATTGGTCGATTAAGAAATTTCGCAAATCTTGGTTTTCAGTTAAAAGCTTATTAATTATTTCGATGTAATTTGTAGATCCGGTAGTTGAATCTTTATGTACTTCGTTATTTTCATTGTTTTTAATAGTTAACATTGTTTGTTCATTTTTCTGAGAACTATCACAATGCATTGTATAGCATTTTTCTGTATGAATACTATAGATTGAATATTCTGTAAATTGTTCGAAACAATGACTGCATTCGTATGTTTTGTTTTTTTCGCTATTTTCATTATATCTAACTAGATGACTCTTACTTGATATATGTTTATTATATGCCGATTTTTTATCAAAATTTAGAGAACATAAATTACAACAAAACGTATTCTGTTTCTTTATTTGACCACTATTGATAAGATGTTTTTTGCTCTCACAGTGTCTGACTAAATCTATGTTCTTATTAAATGTAAGATTACATGCATCGCAGTTAAATTGCTTGTTTTGTTTACTGCAGTTATGTGCATTTAATAAATGTTTCTTTGTTAGCATATGCTTATCATAATTTTGTTTTCGAGTTGTTGCAAAATTACATATTTCGCAAGTGAAATCATTGTATCTTTTTTCCGCGGAATTTTGGGATCCAGAATTGTCTAAATGGGAATCGTTTTCAACACCAAAAAAAGATACATTTTTTTCATTTTCGCACTTTTCATTATAAAAATCACTGCATTTATCGTTATATAATCGAGTATCTCTATTTTGTGTATCTTTTTTTCGCGGAATTTCGGGATCCATTTACAATAACCCCAGATATTTTGGGCGCCAAAATTCCGCGAAAAAAAGATACATGCGAAAAATAGTTATGGTAAGGACTGATTTTTCCGGATATATAATAACTGCATAATGCAGTGAATATGTAAAATGGCAAAATTTCCATTTTTGAGAAAAATGGCCTTGGAAAAGTATTTTCATAAAATAAAAAATGGACATTTTTAAAAATGTCCAATTCCAAAAAAATTCTATTAATAATAGACCCCTACTTTTTAGAGAATCTAGTATTTATATTAAATTAAACCAAAATAAAAAGATCCTTACTATATATGGTATAACATGTCTGCTTTTGAATCCAATTTAAAAATCCTCGTGCAAAAGTACGCGAACAAATTTGCTGTTTTACATGTAGCAATCGACCACTCTAATAATGAACTTTCCGAACTGTATAGAGAACACGTTAATAAACATAATTTTCAGATATTAAATGATGAATATCCCAATTCCGGGTTTGATGTATTTGTTCCTCAGGAGATATTATTTAATATCCCGTACCAGTCAACATTTGTTAATATGGGAATAAAAACCGCCATGTTGCATTATGATTACATCTTAAAAAAAATGGTTCCAACTGGATTTAATGTTCACCCTCGATCAAGTATTTCTAAGACACCATTAATGCTAGCAAATCATACCGGGATTATCGATATGGGATACAGAGGTTCAATTATAGCTGCGTTAAGACTACTTCCATTACAAAATGGTACAAACTTCTATACTGTAGAAAAACATACTAGATTGGTACAAATCTGTCATCCATCGCTATATCCAATTTATGTTAATATTGTTAATGAGGATGAATTGTCTTCTACTTCGAGAGGAGAAGGTGGTTTCGGTTCAACTGGATTATAATTTTGGGTTCATATAATATATATTGAGTATGTATAACCCTTTCAATATATATAAAATAAAACTATGTTCAAAAATAATATACAAGTATACAAAGGTAAATCATTTGTTAAATCGCCAAATATAAAAACCACATCAAGATCATCATCATCAAAAGTAATTGTTTTTGATTTAGATGAAACACTCGGATCATTTTGCGATTTAGATATTTTATGGAGAGGTTTACTTGAGTATGCTAACACAAACAGTTATTTTGTTTTTAATAATACACAAGAAAATTTTAATGAATTGTTCGATTTATATCCAGAATTTCTGCGTTACGGTATTTTAAATATTTTGGATTTTTTGTATTATAAAAAGATTAAAGGCGAATGTGATAAAGTATGTATTTATACAAATAATCGATTGCAAAAACAATGGACGAATATGATAATACAATATTTGGAAAATAAACAAAATGTCGATGGGTTGTTTGATGATTATATATGTGCGTTTAAAATAAATAAACAGATCATCGATCCGCGACGAACAACGAATAATAAAACATACAATGAATTAATACGATGTCTATTAGTTCCTCGAAAAACTGAAATATGCTTTATCGATAATACATATTACGATAAAATGAAAAATGATAAAGTTTATTATATTCAACCAAAAGCATATTATCATAAAATGAAGACATACGAAATCATTAATCGAATTGTGAATTCAAACTTTGCAAATTTATGTAATACTACTATAACTCGTACTATATTAAAAACGGAATGCAGTGATTTTTTATACGAATGGTTTATAAAAAATAAAAGTTTAAATACCAGCGTAAAAAGCGATAATGAAGTAGAAATTGATTTAGCAGTATCAAAACAAATTATGTATCATATTCGCGAATTTTTCTATATGATTACGAAGAAAAATAAAACAGTGAAGAATATACATCATACAACAAAATCGTTTACTCGAAAGAACCGGATTTAATTTTCTTTCTCTAACATGTACTGATATGTTAATAATATTAATTGTTCATTTATAGTAAATTTTTGAAAAATAACACAATCATCGAATTTTATCTGAATGAATTTATTTGCTGAATTTCTACACAGTACATGTGTACCATTGTCGAGAAAGGTTATATTCATTACGATTCCTCCATTTGTTAATTTTTTATCAGTCCCATTTAATCGAATCCATCGTATATGTTTGCCTTTGTGCAAATCAAATAAGTTTTCCACATACCGGTATGATACTAATTTATCACACAGTGTTCTTATATGATCTTTATTAATACCATCAATCGATTTAATTACATCCATATTTTCTTTAAGAAAGTCATCTACTGTTTTATTTTCAAGATAATTAGTTTTATCGTTATCCAGTGTTTTTAATAATACATTTATGTCCAAATCAGCTAACAATGAATTGTCTGATTGAACGTCTTCGAATATCTGATTTATATCCAAAGAATTCATGTCCGCTTATAATAATAATATAAAATATTTATATTATTGTTTTTATTTATCTAGTTATTTTTATTGCTGTAATCAGCGGAACAGTAATCTCCTGTGGTTGTTGTATAATCGCTTCTGCAAATGGAATAATCGTTTGAATCGCGTTAGTTGGAATCGGCGCAATAGGGTTTGTTTGTTTTTTACAACAAGTATCATGACAAAATATTGCGTAAATGATACTTCCAAAAAATCGCGAAACAACAATTATAATAGCTAATAATAAAATGGCTGCTATTATTTCATGTATAGAATTTGTACTTATATTAAGAGACATAGTTTTTATTATTTGCAGTTATTTGTATATATAAATCAATTTTTTGTTATATATGAGCTTTTTTTCTTACAATTTGAACAATATATTCAGTTATACCCAAATTTGCTAATAAAAACATTGCACTTCCAAAAATAATGACTCCATCGAATTCTCTTAATTCATGTTTTCGGAATGGGTTGAAACGTATTATTAAAAATAAACAAATACCGAGTTGAATAAAATTACTGAATAATCTTGTATATTCTTTATTAATGTTAAATAACCCAAAAAATACTAAAAAATACATTAAATACAATATTCCTATGGAAATTAAATAAATTGGTTTTTTAATACCATCTAAAGTTATGTTCATTTTTATATATATTTTGTAGATAATTATACGTTATAAATAATATGATAGATATGATAAATACAATCATAGGTAAAAAATACAATATAGAAAAATTGCTAGGACAAGGTAAATTTGGTGTTGTATATAAAGGTAGAAATATAAAATCCGATGAAGAAGTCGCAATCAAAACAGAAAAACGCGATATTGATTCTGTTTATAAAATATTAAAATATGAAACAACTATTTTAACCCATTTGGCATGCAATGGTTGTAAGAATATACCAAGTGTATATTGGTATGGTGTTTATTTAGAATACACATGTTTAATTATGAGTTATTATTCGTGTAATTTACAAGATTACATAAATAAAAAAAGCATAGATCAAAATAAATTGAACATGATTATGATAAAATGCATTGATATTTTGGAAAATGTTCATAAACAGTGGGTTCTCCATCGCGATATTAAACCGCAGAATTTTATGATTAATGATGGGGATTTGTATATCATCGATTTTGGGCTATCCGCGATTTATATTAATGAAAATAGCGAACATGTGAAAAAAATCGATTCAGAACACATTATAGGAACACCTAAATATGTAAGTTATTTTACACATTGCGGCAATACGGTATCGAGACGAAATGATTTAATTTCGTTGGGATATATGTATTTATATTTGAATAATGGAGAACTTCCATGGGACAATGTTAATATGATAGAACAATCACAACAAAATAACATATCAGAAACGCATTTAACTCATACAAAAAATATATTCAGACGAAGAGAAAAAAAATGGGAAAATATAAGTAAAATCGCAGTAGATTGTATTTATAATTATTTAAAGTATTGCTATGAATTAGAATATGATACTAAACCCAATTATTATATTTTGAAAGAGTTGTTTTTGTGTTAATTTTACACATCGGGTATTATATTGATTGAATTATCTAGTACACTTGGTAATGATACTGAATTCGAATTAATTAATATGCTTACATTGGTTAATGCCAATGAAATTAGCAATGATAATAGCAAAAAAATAATAGAAACTATTTTATTCATTGAAATTCCTAAAACGCTTTTTGTTGTTAAAGATTTGTCCATTTGTATGTATATAATAAGTATATAATGTTATAAGAAAAATGTTTTGTATAAATCAATATAAAAACATTGCATCATGTAATGTATATTAGTAATATGTCTAGTGAGCGTCTAATTGGTAGAGTTAAATGGTTTAATAATAAGTCAGGTTTTGGATTTATTACTGTATGTAATGGAGAACAAAAAGACAAAGATATTTTTGCTCACTATTCAGCTATTACTTCATCTGAACAATCACAATATAAGTACTTGGTTCAAGGTGAATATGTAGAATTTGATCTAGTTAAATCTGATAACGGACAACACGAGTATCATTCATCTAGCATTACCGGTATCTTAGGTGGAATGTTAATGTGCGAGACTCAAAAGCTAAATGAACAATTACATCCTACAAGATCCCAACCTAGATTTCGCGAAAATTTTGTTCCACGTTCAGAAAGACTTGATAGAACTGCTCCTTCATCAGAAGGATTTACAGAAGTAAGAAAACGTTCAAGAAACGCAGGTAAGGTATCAACCGCATCACTATAAACATACATAACTATTAACACAAACATAAAATAAATCATTCAGTGCTTTGGTAGCTCAGTCGGTAGAGCGCATGGCTGTTAACCATGAGGTCGTAGGTTCAAACCCTGCCTAGAGCGTGTAAAATATGAATTATCGTATATTCATATTTTATTTTTATTTTTATTTTATAAATACTCCCGAATAACATTCTTCGTCATATTCGTACCACAATCGTTTATGTATTTTATCAAAGTTCGCTTTGGGATTCCGGTGAACAAATTGCATTATATCGTTGTTTGCAGAAATTCTAAACCAGTAATAATCTATGTTGCCCCACCAAAGTTCATTTTTTCTAGCAATTGAATTTTCAATAATATCATCTTTGTTGGGTATAATTCGAATGGATGGCACGTAATTGAAAGTTACACGTTTAACTTTGTAAGATGGAATTTGTAATAATTCGATATTGTCTTCAAAATCAAATTGATACTCGATATCACATAACATTTCATCCATTATTTCTTCAATTGAGCGC